>ENA-OPZD01000345-OPZD01000345.1-human-gut-metagenome-genome-assembly--contig:-NODE-345-length-12392-cov-2.537954_pt1 | contig 12392 bp, 15 predicted proteins | sample MGYA00242479_ERZ504495 | MGnify/ENA primary metagenome ERZ504495 (study PRJEB26092, sample SAMD00036286) | human gut metagenome | host: Homo sapiens | study: EMG produced TPA metagenomics assembly of... | reverse complement strand
GAAAAGATATGCGGCCGGCACTCCCGGAAGATCATTTTCAATTTTACAATGCCGATTTTTATCGGTAATATTTTTCAGCAGTTTTATAATATGGCAGATACGGTGATCGTCGGGAAATTTGTCGGTAATGCGGCACTGGCGGCGGTAGGAGCATGTGGAACACTGGTATTTCTGATCATTGGCTTCCTGCAGGGAGTTACGGCGGGATTTACGGTTGTTACAGCACAGCACTTCGGAGCCGGAAACATGAAGGCGATGAAGAAGTCTGTGGCATCCGGTGCGGTACTTACAGGGATTGTAACCGTTATTCTTACATTGCTGAGCATGATCAGTATGGCGAAGGTGCTGCATCTGATGAATACACCGTCAGACATGTATGGAGAAGCTTACGGATATATTATGGTCATCTGCGGCGGGATTGTGGCACAGGCACTTTACAATTATCTTGCAAGTGTATTAAGGGCACTGGGCGATAGTAAGCGTCCACTTTATTTCCTTGTGATTGCAGCACTTTTGAATATTGTGCTGGATTTGGTGTTTATCATTGTATTTAGAATGGGAGCGGCAGGGGCTGCCTATGCGACAGTGATCGCACAGGGAATTTCAGGAATCCTGTGTCTGCTATATATTGCAAAGAAGGTTCCTGTACTGCATCTCCATAGAGAAGACTGGGAAATAGATAAGAATCTGGCCGGATGGCAGCTGAAAATCGGACTTCCGATGGCATTCCAGTATTCCATCACGGCGATAGGAACGATTGTTGTACAGTCTTGCCTGAATATCCTCGGTTCTACAGCTGCAGCCGGATTTGCGGCAGCAAGCAAGATCGAGCAGGTGTTTACGCAGGCCTACGTTGCGCTTGGTACAACGATGGCGACTTACTGTGCGACAGAATAATGGGGGCAGGGAAATATACGAGAATCCGTAAAGGATTTAAGAGTGCAACATTGATTGGATTTATTTATGCGATTGTGACAGGTGTGATTATTTTCTTTGTCGGAAAATATATGACGATATTTTTTGTATCAGAGAATGTAAATCAGATCATGGAATATGTGGATATTTATTTGAGGTGTGTAAGCGTGTCATTCCTGCCTCTTGTTATTGTTAATTTGTATAGAAACGGAATTCAGGGAATGGGATATGGACTGCTTCCGATGACAGCGGGGATTGCAGAACTTGTCGGACGGAGCGGTGCATCGCTGATTGCATCACATTTTGGCAGCTATATGGGAATCTGTCTGGCATCTCCGGCGGCATGGGTGCTGGCGGGAACACTTCTTCTTATTATGTACTTTGAGATCATGAAAGGAAAGAAAGACAGAAATTTGAAAAATAGATAGAAAACTGAAAAGCAACTTGTTATAATAAAATGTACGAATAAACATAGAAACATTGATGGGTGAAACAGCATGAATCAAAGAGTAATAAAAAAAGTCCGCTGTAATATCTGTTCAGCGGGATGTCCGATCGATGCTTATGTAGAAGAAGGAAAGCTTGTGTCGGTAGAAGGCAGCCGGGATCTTCCGGGACAGAGTGGGGGACTGTGTTCCAAAGGAGCGGCCTCCAGACAGTATGTTTATAACAAAGACAGGATCCTGTATCCGATGAAGCGTATCGGAAAAAAAGGAAGCGGGGAATTCGAACGAGTATCCTGGGATGAAGCATATCGGATGATTGCAGAGAATCTTCTCAGGGTCAAAAAAGAATATGGTCCTCAGGCGACAGCGTTTTATGCGGGATATCCGAAATGGTACAGACCGGCACTTCTGCGGCTTGCCAATGCTTACGGGTCTCCGAATTACTGTACGGAATCCAGTACCTGTTTTCAGTCGGCGGCAATGGCATGGAGATCCATTTATGGAAATGATATCTGTTTTCCGGATCTGATGCATGCACAGACGGTTCTGGTATGGAGTAACAACTTGTATCATTCCAATGCGGGGATGGCAAGACCGTATCAGGCTTTGAAAGCACGTGGGGCGAAGATCATAGCCGTAGATCCAAGAGAGACCGTAACGACACAGGCAGCGGATATCCACTTGAAACTTCTGCCGGGAACAGATGGGGCACTGGCGTTGTCTATGGCGCAGGTGATCATAGAAGAAGGTCTGTATGATAAAGAATTTGTAGAAACATATGTATATGGTTTTGAGGAGTATCAGGCATATGTGAATCAGTTTCCGCCGGAAAAAGCAGAGAAGATTACCGGTGTAGATAAAGAACTGATCCGTGAGGCTGCCAGAATGTATGCGTCTAACGGTCCGGCTGGCATAATGTTTTCAGCGTCTCCAGTTGTACATAATATTAATGGGATGCAGAATTACCGGGCAGTGATGTGTCTGATCGCACTTACCGGCAACTATGATATCCCGGGCGGCAATCCGTCAAGACCGGGTCCGGTGTCTCCTTGCAATGAATATGGAAAAGTAAAACGGCTGGATACGATAGAAGCCATCGGTGAGAAAGATTTTCCGGCATGGTTTGATCTCCCGTGTGAGGAAGCGCAGTGTACAAGAATTGCAGATTATATTCTGAAGGAAGAACCATATCCGTTGAAAGCTGTGGTGGGATTCGGCCTGAACCACAGAATGTGGCCGGAGCCGGAGCATTTTCAGAAAGCATTAAAAGCGCTGGACTTTTATGTGAATGTAGATCTGTTTTTCTCGGATTCAAGCAAGATGGCAGACCTGGTTCTTCCGGCAGCGTCTTCCTTTGAACGAGATGTTGTGCTGAATGGACGGGGAGGAATGTTCTTCCTGTCAGAAAAAGCAATCGAACCGATCGGAGAGGCGAAGAATGATATTGAGATCATGATCGGCATGCTTCGTGCCATGCAGTTACATGATGAAGCATTGGAACATGGCTATGAGAAATATATGGAATATATTCTGGAGTCATCCGGTGTCACATTGGAGGAATTGCGGGCGCATCCGGAAGGGGTAAAAGGACGTGTGATCATTCCGCCGGCATTTAAGAGATATGAAAAAGAAGGCTTTCATACACCATCCGGTAAGGTGGAATTTGTATCACAGATACTCGAACGTTACAAAGACATCCATGGATATTCCGGACTTCCGGAATACAGAGATTTTCGTGAGGTGTCAGGCATGGACAGGGAAGCATATCCACTGATTCTGAATACCGGTTCCAGAAAACCACAGCTTTTCCATGCAAGAACATACCGGGTACCGTGGCTTGCAGGACTTGAAAAGGCAACACTGGTAGAAATCCATCCGGAAGATGCGAAAAAGTATGGTATTGCAGATGGTGACATGGTGAGGGTATCTTCCCCGGTGGGAAGTATCTGCGGAATTGCGGCGGTTTACCTGAACAGCCAGCCGGGAATTGTACACGTCTATCATGGCAATGCAAAGGGTGAGGCAAATGATCTGATAGACAGAAATTATCTGGATCCAATTTCAGGATTCCCGGGATATAAAAGTTATTTCTGTAAAATCGAGAAAGAAAAAGGCGAGGTGAAGGCATGAGTTACCGATTAAAATTTGATCCGGATAAATGTGTCGGCTGTTATGCCTGTCATATAGCCTGCCTGGATGCACACCATGATGTGGAAGATGTAGATGCAAAGAGCCATCGGACGGTCAAAAAGGTAGTGAAAAATCAGTTTGAAAAGAATATCTGTCCGGGCTGTGCTCACTGCGGTATCTGTATCAAAGCCTGTCCGGTGCAGGCAATTTACAAAGATCCGAAGACTGGATTTGTACTGACAGACAAAGGAAAATGTATTGGATGTCATGCCTGTGAAAAGGTCTGCCCGAAAGACGTGATCCATTTTGACAAGGAACGGAAAAATGGAAAAGTGTGACGGGTGTATTGAAAGAATCAGGGAAGGGCGGAACCTGCCTGCGTCAGAGTCTGTTTTCCCGGTGCGATCACACTGGAATAAAGACGAATAGATAAAAAGGTGAGACTGATAAAAGTAAGAATAGATGAAACTGGATAAAGCTAAGTAAAGAGAGAGATAAGGATAAAGGCGTATGTTAAAATCAAGGAATATGTGAAGGCAGAAGTCTGGAACAGGCATATGAACTGAACCAGAAGAGGACGAACTGCATTCTGGGCGGCATGTTGTGGCTTAAGATGTCGAACCGGAATGTACAGAAAGCGATTGATCTGTCCGGACTTGGTCTGAATCAGATCGAAGAGACAGAAGAAGAATTCCGGATCGGATGTATGACGACACTCCGTGAACTGGAATGTCATGAAAGATTGAACCAGTGGTGTGAAGGCGCAGTAAAAGATGCGGTCAGTGATATTGTCGGCGTACAGTTCCGGAACCTTGCAACGATTGGTGGAAGTATATTCGGACGCTATGGATTTTCGGATGTACTGACGGTGTTTCTTGCAATGGACAGTTACGTAGAACTGTATAAAGGAGGGATTGTTCCATTACAGGAATTTGCGCAGATGAAAAGAGACAATGACATTTTAGTCAGAGTCATTGTAAAAGGATCAGAGAAATATGGTCTATCTGCACATAGAAATTCCAAGACAGATTTTCCGGTATTGACATGTGCGGTTTCAGTAAATGCTGAAAATGGATGCGTATGTATCGGTGCAAGACCGCAGAAGGCGGTCCGACTGGAACTGACAGAAGCAGTCAGAGAAAAAGTATGGAGCGGTGTCTGTACTGAAGAAGAGATGAAGAAAGAGGCAGAATGCATTGCTTCACAGGTGAAGACGGACAGTAATATGCGCGCCGGCAAAGAATACAGAAGCCGTCTGGCATATGTTCTGATCCACAGGACATTGGAAGCACTGAATACAAAAGGAGGAGATCAGTAGGATATGAAAGTAAAGATTCTTTTAAATGGGACAATGAGAGAAGCGGAAATATCCAGCGATCAGCTTCTGATCGATTTTGTCAGAGATCATGGATGCTATAGTGTAAAACGTGGATGTGAGACGTCGAACTGCGGCCTGTGTACAGTGTTTGTAGATGATAAACCGGTATTATCCTGTTCGATGCTGACAGCCAGAGTCGACGGATGCAAGGTAGATACGTTAGAAGGACTTCAGGAAGAAGCAAAAGAATTCGGTGCATTTGTTGCAGATCAGGGTGCAGAACAGTGCGGTTTCTGCAATCCGGGAATGATCATGAATGCAATTGCCATGTTCCGCGAGAATCCGGAGCCGACAAGAGAAGAGATCAAGGCATATCTTGCGGGAAATCTTTGCAGATGTTCCGGATATGAAGGACAGCTTCGTGCAATGGAAGCATTTATCGAATACAGAAAGAAAGGAGAAAGATCATGAAAGCAGTCGGACAACCGATAAGAAAAAAGATGCAATGGCACTGGTGACAGGAAAACCGGTATTCATGGATGATCTTGCTCCAAAGGACTGCCTGATCGTAAAGGTACTCCGAAGCCCGCATGCCAATGCGATCGTAAAATCAGTAAAGACAGATGTGGCAAAAAGGGTGCCGGGAATTGAAGACGTTTACACATGGGAAGATGTGCCGCAGGAAAGATTTACAACAGCAGGACAGACCTACCCGGAGTTCAGCCCATATGACCGGCTGATCCTGGACCGGCATGTCAGATATGTGGGAGATCCGGTGGCAATCGTTGCAGGTGAGAATGAGGCATGTGTGGATAAAGCGTTAAAGATGCTGAAGGTGGAATACGAAGTGCTTCCGGCAGTTCTGGATTTTCATATGGCAAAAAGATGGTGATGTTCTGGTACATCCGGAAGATAACTGGAAAAGCACTCTGCAAGGTAGGCGCCGATAATAAGAGAAATCTCTGTGCAAGCGATTCTACGGAAGACGGAGATGTGGATGCAGTGCTGGCAGATTGTGATGAGGTCGTAGAAGGAACTTATCACGTCAGGGCTGCGCAGCAGGCCATGATGGAGACATTCCGTACCACTTGCTTTATGGATGCTTATGGAAGACTGAATATTTTAAGTTCCACGCAGATCGTATATCATGTAAGACGAATCATTTCCAATGCACTTGGAATTCCGAAATCCAGGATCCGTGTCAGTAAGCCAAGGATCGGAGGAGGATTTGGTGCAAAACAGTCGGTTGTGGCTGAATTATTCCCAGCATTTGTTACATGGAAGACCGGGAAAGCATCGAAGATGATCTTTACGAGAGAAGAATCACAGATTGCATCGTCTCCAAGACATGAGATGGAAGTTCATGTACGTCTTGGTGCATCCAGAGAAGGAAAAATCCGTGCGATTGATGTGTATACACTGTCAAATACAGGGGCATATGGAGATCACGGTCCGACAACGGTCGGATTATCGGGACACAAATCCATTCCTTTATATAGTTCTGCAGAAGCACACCGTTTGCATATGATGTTGTCTATACAAATCACATGGCAGCAGGAGCGTACCGCGGATATGGAGCAACACAGGGAATCTTTGCGGTGGAATCTGCGGTAAATGAGATGGCGCAGAGACTTCATATGGATCCTGTGGAGATTCGTCTTAAGAACATGGTAAGAGAAGGCGACGTTATGCCGGCATATTACGGTGAGACGGCGAAGAGCTGTGCACTTGACCGTTGCCTTGAACGGACTGCGGAGCTGATCGGATGGAAAGATAAATATCCATACAAAGATATGGGAAACGGCAAAGTCAGAAGTGTGGGAATCGCAATGGCTATGCAGGGTTCCGGAATCTCCGGTGTCGATGTAGGATCTGCAACCATTAAGATGAATGATGATGGATTCTATACTCTGATGATCGCAGCGGCAGATATGGGTACCGGATGTGATACGATCCTTGCACAGATGGCGGCAGAATGCCTGGATTGTCCGGTGGAAAATATAGAAGTCCTTGGAGCAGATACGGATTCGTCTCCATACGATTCGGGATCTTATGCGTCAAGTACGACATATGTAACAGGAAAAGCGGTAGAAAAAGCCTGCCAGAAACTGATCGCCAGAATTCTTGAGATTGCATCCGGTATGCTGGATGCACCGGTGGAAGAACTGGAATTTGCAAGCGACCGTGTAGAATGGCCAAAAGCACGGAAGTCTGTATCACTGATAGATATTGGTACGAAATCAATGTGTGGAAATGGCTGTGCACTGGAAGCAACAGAAAGTAACAGTTCACCGACATCACCGCCGCCATTCATGGCAGGAGCTGTGGAGATTGAACTGGACAAAGAGACCGGTCATGTGGAGATATTGGATTATAAAGCGGTTGTGGACTGCGGAACAGTAGTGAATCCAAATCTTGCAAGAGTACAGACCGAGGGTGGTCTGGTACAGGGAATTGGCATGACGCTTTATGAGAACATCCAGTACAATGACAAAGGAACCATGTTGAATAATTCTTTCATGCAGTACAAGATCCCGTCCAGAAGAGATATGGGAAACATCCAGGTGGAATTTGAAAGCAGTTTTGAGCCGACGGGACCGTTCGGAGCAAAAATCCATCGGAGAAATCGTAATTAATACTCCTGCACCGGCACTTGCACATGCAATTGCCAATGCGACAGGAATCTGGTTTAAGGAACTTCCGATTACCAGTGAGCAGATTGCAATGGGAGTTTTTGAGAAGGAAGATATAAAATAGATCATATATTAAAAATATATGTATAAATGACTTGCAATCAGAACGAAAAGTCATTACAATATGGGGTAAACGTTTAGAAAAATATGTGGAGGCCGCTAAGATGCAGTTATTAAAAGACAGAATCCGCAAGGATGGAAAGATAAAAGAAGGCAACGTCTTAAAGGTGGACAGCTTTCTCAATCATCAGATGGATGTAAAGTTATTTCAGGAAATCGGGAAGGAATTCAAGAGAAGATTTGAAGGTGAGGAGATTACGAAGATTCTTACGATCGAAGCTTCTGGGATCGGAATCGCATGTGTTGCGGCTGAAGTATTTGATGTACCGGTTGTATTTGCAAAGAAGACACAGACAAAGAATATTGCAGGGGATGTATATACAACAAAGGTAGAATCATTCACACACGGAAGAGTTTATGATATTATCGTTTCCAGAGAATTTCTTGGAAAAGGAGATAAGGTTCTTCTGATTGATGATTTCCTTGCTAACGGGAAAGCACTGGAGGGACTGGCAGAACTGGTTAAAAAGTCAGGAGCCGAGCTGGTCGGAGCTGGTGTTGTGATCGAGAAAGGATTTCAGGTTGGTGGAGATATCATCCGCTCCAAAGGAATTCATCTGGAGTCGCTGGCAATTGTAGAAAGTATGGATGAGAAGACAGGGGAAGTCGTTTTTCCGTAATTAACAGCTAAAATTCAAAGGATTTTTAAGGGAATGTGAGGGTTTCATTATTCCCTTTTTTTATTTCCTATGCTATACTTTATGATAAGTATGTGAATGCATAAAGAGAACTTATAGTAAGGAGTAAGAACTTATGAAAAGAGTATTGTTAAAACTCAGCGGGGAAGCTCTCGCAGGCGATAAAAAGACGGGATTTGATGAAGCTACCTGTATGGGTGTTGCAAACAGGTAAGCAGCTTGTAGATGATGGGTACAGGTTGCGATTGTAACAGGTGGTGGTAACTTCTGGAGAGGAAGAACCAGCGAGACGATAGACCGTGTTAAAGCAGACCAGATCGGGATGCTGGCAACAGTTATGAACTGTATTTATGTATCTGATATTTTCCGTTATGCAGGAATGAAGACAGAAGTATTTACACCATTTGTGTGTGGCGCATTTACTACATTATTTTCTAAAGATGCGGCAGTAGAAGCACTGAATGAAGGAAAAGTTGTGTTCTTCGCAGGCGGAACAGGACATCCATACTTCTCGACAGATACTGGTGCGGTTTTAAGAGCAATTGAGATTGAGCAGATGCTATGCTTCTTGCAAAAGCAATTTGACGGAATTTACGATAGCGATCCGAAGGTTAATCCGGAAGCAAAGAAATATGACGAGATTTCTATTCAGGAAATTATTGATAAGAAGCTGATGGCTGTAGACCTGACGGCATCTATTATGTGTCTGGAGAATAAGATGCCGATGCTGGTATTCGGACTGAATGAAGAGAACAGCATTGTTGAGACGATGAAGGGAACATTTACAGGAACAAAAGTAACAGTATAAGTATTATTATGGATTATTGCGATAAAAGGAGATCACGCTATGAATGAAAGATTAAAAACATTTGAGGAAAAGATGAAAAAAACAATTGGAAATCTGGACGGAGAACTTTCAGCAATCCGTGCAGGACGTGCGAATCCAAATGTGTTAAATAAAATTGTAGTAGACTATTATGGAACACCGACACCAATCCAGCAGGTGGCTAACGTATCTGTACCGGAAGCGCGTATGATCCAGATCCAGCCATGGGAGAAAAGCATGGTAAGAGAGATCGAGAAAGCAATTATGACTTCTGATCTCGGAATCAATCCTACCAATGACGGAACAACTGTACGTCTTCTCTTCCCGGAACTTACAGAGGATCGTAGAAAAGAACTGGTTAAAGATGTTAAGAAAAAAGGGGAAGCTGCAAAAGTTGCAATCCGTAACATCCGTCGTGACGGAATTGATGCAGCTAAGAAATTAAAAGGAACAGATGTCTCAGAAGATGAGATCAAGGACATGGAAGATGATCTGCAGAAACTGACAGATAAATATGTAAAAGAAGTGGATAAAGCTGTAGAATCAAAATCAAAAGAGGTTATGACAGTATAAGATCTGCAACAGATAAAAAGGCATAGAATAAGAAGGGGATAAGATCCAGAGAATCTGGAACTGTCCCCTCTGTTCTTGTATGACTGAAGAGCACTAAAAAGTTTTTTGATTACATAAGTTCGAATGTGTTAGTAGGAGGAAATATCATATGAATGTACCAAAGCATGTTGCAATCATATTGGATGGAAATGGCCGTTGGGCTAAGGCAAAGGGAATGCCCCGGAATTATGGTCACGCACAGGGCAGTAAGAATGTAGAGCGTATCTGTGAGGAAGCATGGAGAATGGGGATTAAGTACTTGACTGTCTATGCATTTTCTACAGAAAACTGGAACCGTCCGGATGATGAAGTCAATGTCATTGATGAAGCTTTTACGTAATTATATGAAGACATGTCTGAAGACAGCAGCAAAGAATGATATGAAGGTTCGTGTGATTGGAGATATCACCAGACTGGATGAAGATATTCAGAAGAGAATTCTGGAACTGGAAGAGGCAACGAAGAATAATAGCGGTCTGAATTTCCAGATTGCGATCAATTATGGAAGCCGTGATGAGATGGTCCGTGCAATCCGGAAGCTTGCAAAGGATTGTATAGATGGAAAAGTGAATCCGGAAGAGATTGGAGAACAGACATTTGAACAATATCTGGATACAAAGGGAATTCCGGATCCTGATCTGATGATCCGCACAAGCGGGGAACTCAGACTTTCCAACTATCTGTTATGGCAGCTGGCATATACAGAGTTTTATTTTACAGATGTTCCATGGCCGGATTTCAGTAAAGAAGAACTGGAAAAGGCGATTGAACAGTATAATCACCGCGACAGACGTTACGGCGGTGTGAAGGAGGAAGAAGAACAGAATGTTTAAGACAAGATTATTAAGTGGGATTGTTCTGGTCATTATCTTAATAGCAACAGTTGGAACCGGTGGCGGATTGTTGTTCGGTTTTCTGGCACTGATTAGTCTGATCGGATTGTCGGAACTTTATAAAGTTGTGGATGTGCAGAGCAAGATATTAGGCTTTACCGGTTATCTGGCAGCCGTTGTATATTACGGAATCTTATATACCGGACAGATGCAGTATGTGACATTTCTTACGATTGTATTTCTGGTCGTACTGATGGCGGTATATGTATTTTCATTTCCGGTATTTAAAGCAGAGCAGGTGATGACGGTATTCTTTGGTGTATTTTATGTTGCAGTGATGCTGTCTTATGTATACCAGACAAGAATGCTGGATGACGGAGCTGTTGCAGTATGGCTTATCTTTTGAGCTCCTGGGGATGCGACACTTGCGCGTACTGCGTAGGTATGCTTCTTGGAAAGCATAAGATGGCACCGAAGTTAAGCCCGAAGAAATCTGTAGAAGGTGGAATCGGTGGAATCGTAGGAGCAGCTCTTCTTGGGGCAATCTTTGCTCTTGCAGCGAATAAGATTACAGGAGCAGGTGTGAATCCGGGACAGTATGCAATTATCTGTGGAGTTGGAGGAATGATCTCACAGATTGGTGATCTTGCAGCTTCTGCGATCAAACGTAATCATGACATTAAAGATTATGGAAAACTGATTCCGGGACATGGCGGAATTCTTGACAGATTTGACAGTGTTATCTTTACGGCGCCGATCATTTATTATCTTGCAACATTTCTTGCAGGCAGATTGTAGGAGGTTCATATGAAAAAGATAGCAATTTTAGGTTCCACTGGTTCTATCGGGACACAGACGCTGGAAGTGGTCAGAGAGAACGGCGATATTGAAGTGCTTGGACTGGCAGCCGGAAGTAATATTAAGGTGCTGGAAGAACAGATCCGTGAATTCCATCCGCAGATCGTGGCTGTATGGTCAGAAGAAAAAGCAGAGGAATTACGTGTGAATGTAGCAGATACGGACACGCAGATCGTGGCAGGCATGGATGGACTTCTGGAAGTCGCAACCATGAATGATACAGAGATTCTTGTGACAGCGGTTGTCGGTATGATCGGTATCCGTCCTACAATTGAAGCAATCAAGGCAGGAAAAGATATTGCGCTTGCCAATAAAGAGACGTTGGTAACGGCAGGACATATCATTATGCCGCTGGCAAAAAAGATGGGAGTATCGATTCTCCCGGTAGACAGTGAGCATAGCGCCATTTTCCAGTCATTACAGGGCAATCGTCACGGGGCAGTTCATAAGATTCTTCTGACCGCATCCGGCGGTCCGTTCCGTGGGAAAAAATCAGAAGAACTGATGGAAATCAAGGTGGAAGATGCATTGAAGCATCCAAACTGGTCAATGGGACGTAAGATCACAATTGATTCCTCTACAATGGTCAACAAAGGTCTCGAAGTCATCGAAGCCAAATGGTTATTTGATGTAGATGTGGATCGGGTGCAGGTTGTAGTACAGCCACAGAGTATTATTCATTCTATGGTAGAGTATGTAGATGGTGCGATCATTGCAGAGCTTGGAACACCGGATATGAAGCTTCCAATCCAGTATGCATTATATTATCCGGAGAGAAGATTCCTCCCGGGGGACAGAGTAGACTTCTGGACATTGGGAAAACTGGAATTTGAGAAGCCGGATACAGATACATTCTATGGACTGGAGCTTGCATACGAAGCAGGAAGAAAGGGCGGAAGCCTTCCGACTGTATTCAATGCAGCAAATGAACTTGCGGTAAGCCAGTTCCTGAACAGAGAAATCAAGTATCTGGAGATCACGGAGATCATCGAAGACTGTATGG
>ENA-OPZD01000344-OPZD01000344.1-human-gut-metagenome-genome-assembly--contig:-NODE-344-length-12453-cov-2.685056_pt1 | contig 12453 bp, 17 predicted proteins | sample MGYA00242479_ERZ504495 | MGnify/ENA primary metagenome ERZ504495 (study PRJEB26092, sample SAMD00036286) | human gut metagenome | host: Homo sapiens | study: EMG produced TPA metagenomics assembly of... | reverse complement strand
TATTCTCATAACCATTTTCGTAAAACAGTTCCCATGCTGTATCAATAATTTTCTGTCTTAGCTCTGCACCTTTTTTATTCCCGCCATCTCATTCCTCACATTTCACTTTATACTTTATCGTATACAATCTTTCTGAAAAATGCAAGAAATATTTACACTGCCTGTCGTCTTTCCTCTACCAGAAATCCTTTTTCCCTCAGCTCCTGCTCAATCAGATCCAGCGTCTCTTCGCTGTCGGCACTGACCTTATGATAATGATAGTTGGATGTGATGTTCTTAAGCGGACTTGACTTGCCATTCCGGATATCTTCCATAAATGCGCCAACCTTTCTTCTGGAATTTAAGACCAGTTCCGCTTCCATTTTTCCATAGACTCTGTGATGGATCATTACATTATCCACACATCCTCCCAGATCAACGATCGTATTCAGTTCTTCTTCCAGTTGTTCATCCGTATGCTGGACTTTAAATATCCGGCACACTGTCTTCGGCTGATTCAATATATAGCCACGGTTTGTAGATATGATCTCATATCCTGCTGCCCGGATCAGTGCAATATCCTGCACGATCACCTGACGGCTGACATTATAAAAGGAAGCAAGCTTTGTTCCGGATACCGGGGCTTTACTTTCCTGAATCTGTCTGATTATCTGCTCTCTTCTTTCAGATCCATGCATTTCCTGTTGCCACCTCCCATGTTCTTTTTCTAAATGATCTGCCTGTCCATGTATTTTCTCTATACACAGTAACTACATTATAATACCGCATGAAGATGCTTTAAGGAAATGTCTAAAATTGGAGCAGAGTGTGTCAATGCCCCGCTGGAAATATAATCTACACCAAGCGCAGTCAGTCTGCCGATATTCTCTTTTGTTACATTACCGGAACACTCAGTCTCCGCGCGTCCATCGATGATGCGGATTGCCTCCTGCATCTCCTCTGTGGACATATTATCGAGCATGATAATATCTGCCCCCGCTTCTACCGCTTCTTTTACCATATCCAGATTCTCCACTTCTACTTCAATCTTGCGTACAAATGGTGCATATTCTTTAGCCATCTGAATAGCCTTTGCTACACTTCCCGCTGCTCCGATATGATTATCCTTTAACAGAACACCGTCAGACAGATTATAACGGTGATTATATCCGCCGCCTGCTCTGACTGCATATTTTTCAAAAATTCTCATATTCGGAGTTGTCTTTCTGGTATCTAAAAGTTTTGTCTTGCTCTCTCCCAGAAGTGAAACCACCGAACGTGTATAACTTGCAATCCCGCTCATTCTCTGCAGATAATTCAGTGCAACCCGCTCTCCGGAAAGAAGGACACGGATATCTCCGGTTACTTTTCCCATTAACTGCCCGTTCTTTACTTCATCACCGTCTTTGCAGAAAAAATTCTAACTTTCGTGTCTTTATCTAACAATTCGAAAACTCTCTGAAATACCTGTAACCCTGCGATCACTCCATCCTGCTTGCAGATCAGGTCTACTTCTCCTGTTACAGCTTCGTGCATGACCGCATTGGTGGTCACGTCCTCGCTTGAAATATCTTCTCTTAATGCCTCCATGATCAGATGATCTACCTGTAATGTCATTGTTATATTATTCATGCTGTGCTCCTTTACCCTGCTTTATATTTATCTCTTTCATATCCGTGCATTCACACTCTGCACTCATTATACCATCTTACACTGCTTTTCGTTCAGACAAATTTTTCTTAGTTTCTTCCTTTTTGATCTTTGTTGCTGCACGTTTTGCAAATACAAGACTTTCCAAAAGGGAATTACTTGCCAGGCGGTTCGCACCATGAACACCATTGCAGCTTGTCTCTCCAACTGCATACAAATGCTCCATAGACGTCCTGCTATCCGAATCAACCCAGATTCCACCCATGAAATAATGCTGTGCCGGTACGACCGGAATGTATTCCTTTGTTACATCATAGCCTTCTTCCAGACAGTGTTCATAAATGTTCGGGAAATGATTTAAAATAGTTTCTTTCGGTATATGTTCCATAGAAAGCCATACATAATCGGTTCCATACTTTTTCATCTCTTCTCTAATTGCTTTTGTCACCACGTCCCTCGGCAGCAACTCATCTACAAAACGCTCTTTATTCTTATTATAAAGAACCGCAACCCTTCTCCCACGTACAGACTCTGAGATCAGGAAACGTCTTCCCGGTTCTTCGAATATAATGTCGTTGGATGAATCTGTACATAATCCAGATGTTCCAGACGAATATTGTGTTTCTTTGCTATTTCAATCGCATCTCCTGTCAGATGTGGAAAATTTGTCGAATGCTGGTATGTTCCACCGATTCCGCCGCTTGCAAGGATTGTATTCTCCGCATAGATTTCGTATGTTCCGTTTTCATTCTCTGCTTTGACTCCCACACATTTCCCATTTCGATGATTACATCCGTCATCTCTGTATATTCATATATCTTTACATTCTCAAGCTTTTTCACCTGCGCAAGCAGTTTGCTAGTGATCTCTTTTCCCGTCACATCTTCATGAAACAGGATTCTCGGTCTGGAATGTGCGCCTTCTCTTGTATAGGCAAATTTTCCGTCCTTCTTTTCAAATTCTACACCGTATTTCACAAGATCATTAATAATATCTCTGGAATTACGGATCATAATATCCACAGATTCTTTCCGATTCTCGTAATGTCCTGCCTTCATCGTGTCTTCGAAATAACTGTCATAGTCTTTTTCATCTCTTAATACACAGATTCCCCCTTGCGCAAGGAAAGAATCACTGCTTTCCAGATCTGATTTGGTAATTAGTATGATTTTCTGTTCTTCAGGTAAATTCAAGGCACTGAAAAGTCCGGCAACCCCACTTCCGACTATTACTACATCTGCATTCAGTTTCATAATACAACATCCTCTTTTCTATACTGCTTTCCGTTTACGGACAGTCCCTCCACATATATTCTTCTGACCGCTTAAACTTTTCACATTATACCACTGTTATTTACATGTGACAAGACAGTTGTTGTATTTATTCTTTACACATATACATCGGCTGTAATTTCATGCCATCTGCTTTTTCCTACTCTACATTCTTCAATGCTTCATCCATCGGAACCTTTCTGATCTTCCGATATTCAAGAAACGCTACCGCCACATAGGTAATAAATCCAACCAGGAACATTTCCACATATATTTTCGGATCGATCCACAGTGTGATCCAACCTGTCATACTTGACATCATCATTGCACGGAAGATCACATTCATCACTGCCTTTTCAATCGGAAGACTTATAAGCAGTTCTATGATAACCACAAGCATTGTCGACATAATATACAGCCTGCTGATCTCTCCGTTCGTATATCCAAGTATCTTTGTCATAGAGATAGACTGTGCATTTTTCTCAATAATGATCTTTGACAACAGATAGATGACGATCATATAGATCATGATTGCAAATCCATTGACCAGTCCCATCATATTTCCCATAGATACGTCCAGCTGTCTCGAAACCTTCGTCAATGCCTCCAGATCAATCACGGTGCCGATGTATTTCTCATCAATATCCCTGATCTTTGTATTTGAAAAATACCCTGCATAATAATCATTTCCAAGATCAAATGTCCTGTTCAGCTTATCACGACTCATAAATACACTGACAGCTCCGCTGTAATTATAGATTCCGTCTACTTTAAATGTATAACGTTTCCGCTCGTATTTTTCTTTTAACGTAATCTTATCTCCCGGTTCCACCTGATATTTGTCTGCATATGCAGCTGATACATAGACTCCTTTCCCCAGATCTGCCTTGATATATCTGCTGTCCGGTTCTACTCCGTACAGCATCACTTCTTCACTCTTCGCCTGTCCCGGAATTGTATTTAATGTATATGCGCTGAATTTTTCTGCAGTTTTATTCTCTGTCTCTGTCCCGTTGGAATACTGCATCAGCGCCAGTAAACTTTCCAATTTACTTCCACTCATTGCCTCTGTCGGAACCTCAAGTATATACTGATATTTCGCCAGCATATTTCCCTGAATTTCTTCCTGATAATGATCCAATACGGATGGCAGCAACAATCCGAAGAATAATAACAGATTGGCAAACAGGATTCCTACAAACAGCACTATATAATTACTGATATTCTGGAAAATAACTCTCAGACGGAATCTTCGGAAAATTCCAAGCTTTGTGCTCAAATGTACCGCTCTCTTCTGTTTTCTGGAAGAAAGATCTCTTCTTATAAACTTAAGTGGTGACAGCCTTAATTTGTAATATAAAATACCATAGTTGATGATCAGCATAATAATAACCGGCACAACCGTCGTCATCCAGAATGCTTCCGCATTCCAGATCGTTACGTATGTCGGAAGGCTGTAACTTCCATAGTACATACCGGCACATACCTGCTTTAATAACGTATATCCAAGAATATTTCCAACCAGCGCACCGATCAGCGTGATCACAACCGGAAGTGACATATAATGTATGATCAGTTCACGTCTTGTATACCCGGATGCACGAAGCGTACCGATAACTCCGGCTTCTTTTCTTATCGTATTACTGATCGTAATTCCAAAGACAAATGCAAGAACTGCCATTACGATGTAAAGCAACATAACCATCATCGCACGGTCACTTCCCATATCATCCCCAGTAAAACAGATCGACTGATTCTGAAATTGCGGCACAAAACTTTCCAGAGTCACAACACCAGTCATGTCTTCCATCAGATCTTCTGCCATTTTCTTTTCTTTCGTCTCTGTTTCCGGTTTTTATCTATAAACCCAAGCGTAATTATACTGTAGTTTCACCTGGTTTAATGCTTCAAAATCTTTGTCTGTAACGATCGCCACTCCAAACTTTACAGAATCAAACATCGTATCATTATTATTCTGAAATAATGCACTGTAATCCGAAAGAGCCACAAGTCCCGTAATCTGAAATGCCTTCTTTCCACTCTTTACCCAGTCTCCGATTTCCAGACTGTTATTCTCTGCATACATACGGTCCACGACAATCTCACCGGACTTTTTCCGGCATCCTTCCTTTCATCAGACATACCTTATCTACATCTTTCCGGTTCTTAAAAAACCGCACAGTGCTTCCGTTCGTCAGCTTTTTGTTCTATATAAAAATTCTCATATATTTTTACATCCGATTTTTCGATGTCTTCTTTCTGAGTTGTAGTCAGCTTCTTTTTCGTCCGGAAATACCCATCTTCTATATTATATTTCTGAAAACTATCATTGTACGCCCGAATCATACTTCCATCTGCCACCAGAAATCCGGATACAATGCAATTGTAATCGCCATCATGACGAAGACAACTAAATACTTCCAAATTCACTTTTAAGTTCCCGTAGTAATCTTTTTCTTAAAGGACTTTTCATTTGTCATGTCCCCCTTACCATTCCAGATCGATTGCCGGAATCTTCACTTCATTTCTGTAATTCTTCCTGATCATTCCATCTCTGAGCTTTACTACTCTGTCGGCCATGTCTTTGATCGCATCATTATGTGTAACCATAATAATCGTATTGCCATATCTCTGATTGACGGTCTCGATCAGTTTCAGAATTTCCTTTGATGTATGATAATCCAGCGCACCGGTCGGCTCATCACACAACAGAATATCCGGATTCTTGACGATCGCACGTCCGATCGCAGTTCTCTGCTGCTGTCCTCCGGATAACTGATTCGGCAGTTTTCTCTGATGTTCGTAAAAGTCCCAGTGTATGTAATAATTCATCCACATCTAATGGCTGCTCACTTAAATATGCCCCCACTTCAATGTTCTCACGAACCGTCAGATTCGGTATCAGATTATACATCTGGAATATGTATCCCAGATGCTTTCTTCTATACATGGAAAGCTTTTTCTCTGTCATATCTTCCAGACGTTCGCCTTCGATTGTAATACTGCCCTCATCCGCACCATCAATTCCTCCGATGATATTTAGTAATGTTGATTTACCAGACCCCGACGGCCCCAGTAAGACACAGAATTCCCCTTTTTCTATATTCAGATCCAGCCCTTTCAACACATTTACGCGGCTGTCTCCTGTTCCAAATGATTTTTTGATTCCTCTTATTTCCAGAAACATCGTTCTCCTCCATTAGTTATTTTTATATAACTAATGTTAGTTTAAACTTATTTATTTGTCAACGAAATCATTTTCGAAACTCTTTACAGGACTTTTCAGAAAAACCGGGTACATACATATTAAGAAAGGATGGCGTCCTGCGTACACCATCCTTTGCATTCCCTTCTCCGGGATCCAGATTACTTTTATACATTTTATTATATCGAAACAATTGCCTTGAACTGATCGCAGTCGATCTTAATATCAAATTCTCCTCCCAGTGCTTTCGCATAGGTACTTACGATTGCAAGTCCCAGTCCGTTACCCTCACTGGTTCTTGCCTTGTCGCCTCTTGAAAACCGTTCGATTGATATCTTCTTTTTCAAAATCCATCTCATATCCGGATGTATTCGTAATCTCCAATACCATTTTCTGATCTGTTCCCGCTTCCTTTTATACGTCTTGACAAATACCCTGGTTCCTTTCGCCGAATACTTCAGCGCATTTTCCACCAAATTCTGGCAGATCCGGTAAAAATATGAATTATCAGAATAAATTGCCGTATCTTCTTCCGTAAGCTGAGTTACAAATTTCAGCCCGCTTTCTTTTATCCGGTCATCCATATCTGCAAATATCTGTTCCATCAGACGATTAAGCTCAAAAGTTTCTTTGTGAAGTTCTACATTCCCACTGCTCGCTTTTGCAAGCGAAAACAGGCTGTTGATCATCTCACCAAGCTTTCCTGCTCTTGTCGATATCACGTCTACATAGTCCCTCACTACATCACTTAATTCTTCTTTTTGATCAGTTCCAGATATCCGACGATGGAAGTCAGCGGTGTCTTCAGATCATGCGATACATTTGTGATCAAGTCTACTCTTAACTGGTCACTTCTCGATACCTTTTCCAGACTCCTCCGTTCAATCTCCAGCGCCTGTTCCAGACGCTTCTGAAAGAAGCTCTCCGTCTGCTCCATGATCTGATCCAGTTCATTTCTCCAGTATCTCTGGATCACTTCCCGGCAGCAGATATATTCTATAAACACAGTTGCTACCATCATATATCCGGCTGCATAATTCCATCCCCATCCGCTGCTGTAACTGATAAAGAAAAGATATGCCGCTGCTGCCGACAGTTCTACCGCCAGTATATTTCGGAATCTTTTTTCCGACTGTTTTTCTTTCGCCTTCCAGGTCTGATAATAGATACTGTCTTCTGCATCCTGCAGATAAGTCTCTGCAATCCCTTTCTGACTCCAGTTCCGATATCTCAGTTTCATATACCTGCGTACGAGCAGGCAGATTCCCGGCTGCACCAGGATATTGCCGATCAGGCAGATTCTCCATACGCCCCATGTACTGAAATAATATCTGTTCACTAATACCACAAAGAACAGGAAGCTTCCAATTATAAACAGCAAAGATCCAAATACGCAATCATAATATTCTTTTATAAACTTTTTAATTGCTTTCACCATATTTTCCATTTTGTATCCAATTCCCCACACCACCTTTACATATCTTGGCTTCTTCGCATCAATCTCCACTTTTTCCCTGATATGACGGATATGTACCATTACAGTATTCTCTACAGTATAATCTGCTGTTTCCTGCCATACATTCTCATAGATCTGCTCTGCCGGAAATACCTGCCCAGGATGCGCCATCAATAGCTCCAGGATCTTATACTCCGTTGCCGTCAGATGCACTTCTTCTCCTTCAACAAAGATCACTCTCTGTTTCTTATCAAGTACCAGTCCGCCATTCACAATCTGATCCGGATCTTTCTTTTTTTCCGCTTCCTTGTTACTCCATACACGGTATCTGCGTAAATGTGCTTTCACTCTTGCAATCAATTCTGCCGGATTATATGGCTTTTCGATATAATCATCTGCCCCAAGCGTAAGTCCCGATACCTTATCACTTTCTTCTGTCTTGGCCGACAGGATGATCACCGGGATTCTGCTTTTCTCACGCAGTTTCATCAGCGCTGACAGACCATTGAGTCTTGGCATCATCACATCCAGAAGGATCAGGTCTACATTCTCCCGCTCCATGATATCCAGTGCTTCCATACCGTCATAAGCTTTCAAAGTCTCATAGCCTTCATATTTTAACAGTTCACTGATGGAATAGACGATTTCTTTATTATCATCTACTACTAATATTTTTTTCTGCCTCCATTTCTTTCGTCTCTCCCCTCTTTTTCTTTACAGCCATACTATACCGCTCATGATTTAAATATTTCCCGATACAATTCTTAAAAATTTCTTATAATTCATCCTCACTGTGCAGGGACGAATAAAATGCAATTCCAAGTATCACCGCTCCTCCGACCAGTTCCCTGACTGTCGGGATCTCTCTTAAGAACAGAAGTGCAAATACGATGCCGTACACCGTCTCCATTCCTGAGATAATTCCCGCTGTCTGTGCTTTCACACCCTTTTGCGCCGTCACATATAAAGAATATGCAATTGCCGTACACAAAAAGCCAATCGTTACAACTCCTGCAAAATCCACCGGACGCCAGTCCGCTTTCACCAATCCCAGTGCCGGAAGCAATGCAACAGCTGCTGTTCCCTGTTCATACAGACAGATTGTACGTCCTTTGTATCTGTTGGCAAAATACCGGTTCGACAATGTCATCACTGCATATGTAAAGCTCGCAATCATTCCCCAGATAATTCCGACCGTCACTTTATTCTCCACGGAAAACTCCGGAATTGTGATCAATACTCCCAGCAGAAGGATCAATGCATTCAAAATATTCCTGCCACGAATCTTCTCATGAAATAATAATGGCTCTAAAAATGTCAGAAACAGCGGGAATGTAGAGAATGTAATCGTTCCAATTGCTACAGACGATGTCTGGATGGATTGAAAGAAGCTTGACCAGTGAATTGCCATTACCACACCTGTCATGATCATAAGACCATAATCTTTCTTTGAATCAAGCGTCAGCTTATCCTTGCAGACCAGAGATATTGCCAGCAAAAGCAGTGACGAACAGATAACTCTTCCCATTGCCACCTGTACTGCCGGTACCTGTACATACTGACCGATCACTCCTGAAAAGCTGAAGCACATAACTGCAATATGCAGCAGGATCACATTTTTTCTTGTATTTTTACTCAACGATTTCTCACTCATAATATCCTCCTGTTAATCTATTTGTTTCTTCTCTTATTTTGTTGCTTCCTTGTTTTTCATAATTACGAACTATGAGAAACACGCTTCGCGAGTTTCTCAAGTTATCGCGGCAGTCGCCAAGGTCTCGCGCAAGCACGGACTTTGGCTCGTTGCTCGCGTAAATAAAAAGAAAAGCCCTAGTTTACCGATTCTTCAGAAACTATGACTTTCCTCTGTGTTCTTAAGTATATAAGAAAACCCGCCCATGACACGTTCTCCGTATTACTTAATATTATAGTGGACCTGGCGGGAGTTGAACCCGCGTCCGAAAGCCCATCCATTCGAGCATCTCCCATCACAGTCATTATATTAACATTCCCTCCATGCGGCACCTAATGACAGGTTCCTCACTTTAGTAGCTTCATAAGTTCTTCCATCTCCTCAAAGCTTTGGAAACGAAGTGCTCCGCCTGTTTGAAGCCGGTGACCCGGACAGCGGATGATCCGGGGCCGACTGCGGCCTAATTAGGCTGCGTACGCTAATTCTGTATTGTCTGCGTTTATATTTAAGTGGAACTTTTAACGTAGTGTCCCGCTACGGATGGCTTCTCCAACTTCCAGACCCCCGTCGAAACCAGTACAAGCCCTAAATCTAAATGCTTTCTTCTGGTCTGCAGACTGTCTTTACGTAAATTTAATTATAATCTCAAGTTGTTTTATTTGTCAAGCCTCTTATGTAATCTAAAAAACAAACTAAAAAACAAATATAAAAATCATCTAAAAAGAGACGTACATGAAATTATATCATATACATCTCTTTTCGCTGCAAATCAGTATAATACCGTAAACATTCTCCTTACTCTACATCCTTCAATGCTTCGTAATCTTCCTCACCGGTACGAACTTTCACAACTTTCTGTACATTGTAAACAAAGATCTTTCCATCTCCGACATGCCCAGTGTAAAGTGTTCTCTTCACAGTGTCAATCACCTTCTCTACTGAAATGCTTCCGACGATAACTTCTACCTTAACCTTTGGAAGTACCGTTACATCCATCTCAACTCCACGGTATTTCTCACCTGCACCTTTCTGAACTCCACATCCCATAACCTGGGTGACGGTCATACCTGTTACACCAAGATCATTAAGGGCTGTCTTCAGTTTCTCATATCTTGAAAGTTTTGCAATGATGACTACTTTATGTATACCTGTTGACGGATCTACAGGTGTGGTTACTTTGACAGATGCTGCTCGCTGTACATCTGACGCTTCATCATAATCATTTTCACCAAGCTCTGTATTTTCATTGACACTCATACTTCCTTCTGTGATATCCATCAAGCTGAATCCTGCATATGCAGATGCAAGACCATGCTCTTTTGAATCCAGACCAACAATTTCTTCTTCTTCTGATACCCTCAGTCCAACGGTTTTATCAATTATTTTGAATACAATTGTCATAGTCACAATTGTCCATGCCATAACACTTACAACACCAAGAAGCTGTAATCCAAGCTGATGGAACCCTCCACCGTAGAACAGACCTTTGAGTGTACATTCCGGTGCTGTCTTTGTTGCAAAAAGACCAACTGCGATTGTTCCCCAGATACCGTTTAAACAGTGAACTGCAACTGCACCGACAGGATCGTCCACATGAGCTACATTATCACAGAACCATACTCCAAATACTACCAGCAGTCCTGCTACAACACCGATAATAACGGATCCTGCTGCATCTACAACATCACAAGGTGCTGTAATTGCTACCAGACCTGCAAGCGAAGCATTCAGACACATAGAAACGTCTGGTTTTCCATACTTGACCCATGTAAAGATCATACATACAACCGTTGCTACTGCAGGTGCGATCGTTGTTGCCATAAAAATTGAAGCAAGCTGTGATCCGGTTGTTGCTGCCGCACCATTGAATCCATACCATCCAAACCAGAGAATGAAGCATCCAAGTGCACCGATTACAATATTATGTCCAGGAAATGCATGTACTTTTGTGACTTTTCCTTCTTTATTTCTTGTAAATTTACCAATTCTGGCACCTTCCATTGCAGCTCCGATAAAAGCAGTTGTACCGCCTACCATATGGATCGCACATGAGCCGGCAAAATCATGGAAACCTAGACTTACAAGCCATCCGCCTCCCCAGATCCAGTGTGCTTCGATTGGATATACAATAGCTGAAATAACAGCTGAATAAATACAATAAGATAAGAATTTTGTTCGTTCTGCCATTGCTCCGGATACGATTGTTGCCGTTGTTGCACAGAACACTAAGTTAAATACAAAATGAGACCAGTCAAAATTTGCATAATCTGTAAAAATTCCAAGTGTCGGAGTTCCGATAAATCCACCAAGTGCATCTTCACCAAGTAAAATTCCAAATCCAAGCGGGATAAATACACAAGTTCCGATACAGAAATCCATCAGATTCTTCATAATAATATTTCCTGCATTCTTCGCTCTGGTAAATCCTGTCTCTACCATCGCAAATCCTGCCTGCATGAAAAACACCAATGCTGCACCTATCAGAAACCAGATTCCAAATACCTGTGTGCCTACAGCATCCTGTATGGCTGATAATACTTCTTTCGTCATAATAGTTCCTCCTTCATCTTGTCAAAAAGAAAAAGCGCCTCGAAATATTATTTTCGAAGCGCCCTTGCTTTATGTCCCGTAGTTTAACGCTCAGAACTTTCTTTGTCAAGGAATTTTCTGATATTTTTCTGTTGTGATATATAATTTCGTTCAATTATCAACAATAGATTTTATTTTTCTCATATTTTTTCCACAATTTCACAGTCCAAGGATTTCTCCAAGCACTTCAATGATAATCTCATTGGTACAGGACTTTACAAATCCCATCATATGTAAGGAAATCTCATCCTGTTTCTGGCTCTCTGTCAGTTCCGGATTGTTGTTTGTCTCATTAATGAGCTGTACCAGATGCGGAGTCAGCTCCTCATAAGTCTCCATTGTAGTCTGTGTGACCAGATCTCTTAATTCTTCTTTCTTTGTCGGTACCATTTTGTCCTCTCCTGTCTGTATTCTATCTGAGTTTCATCTTGAAATCGCGTTCTGCTTCACGCTTCTGGTCTTTCTTTGCGATATCCTGACGTTTATCATATAATTTCTTACCTTTTGCCAGACCGATCTCTACTTTTACAACGTAACTTCCTTTAAAATAGACTTTCAAAGGCACGATCGCCATTCCTTTTTCTTTTGTCTTACCGATCAGTTTGTTGAT
>ENA-OPZD01000341-OPZD01000341.1-human-gut-metagenome-genome-assembly--contig:-NODE-341-length-12510-cov-8.085440_pt1 | contig 12510 bp, 14 predicted proteins | sample MGYA00242479_ERZ504495 | MGnify/ENA primary metagenome ERZ504495 (study PRJEB26092, sample SAMD00036286) | human gut metagenome | host: Homo sapiens | study: EMG produced TPA metagenomics assembly of... | reverse complement strand
GGAAACCACATGGGACACGGCCAGCCACCAAGACCCCGAACCGTTCCCCGGCTTAACAACAAACCCGGCTTAATCGGAATTAAACCGATGTCGGTTTAATTCCGATCGCGGCTGTCATTATAGGTGGGCGGAATGGATCCGCATCTGCGAGGACAACAAATTGACGCGTTCGACGGGCGCGAAAGGCTGTTCTCCGGACAACGCGGCCGCGGAGGGGTTCTTCGGACGTCCCAGGCAGGAGTTCTTCCACAAGAGAAGCTTCGCGGGTGTTTCGATGGACGGGTTCATCGACATGCTCAACGACTACATGGTCTGGTACCGGGACAAGCGGATCAAGACCGAGTACGGCATGAGCATCATGGACCGGCGGCGCAAGCTCGGCCTCGTGGCATAATCAGAAGGCAGGAACAAGGAAGTCCAACAAAACGGCACCACCCCCAAGCGTCCACCTCGATTTGACAGAATACACCATGGTGGAACGATACCAGTCCATGCTTGCCCTTTCGTTCCTCCCGGTGGCGCGGGTGCGCCCGTTGCTCCATACCCTGCCGGTGCGCTTGGAGACCCCGACCGCATGGGCGGCCTGGGTGAAGTTCATGCCCTCCTCGTCCGGCAGACGCACGCCCTCCTCGCGCCTCGCCGCGCACACCGGCTTCCTCGTCGGATATTCGACGCCGTCGAACGTCCAACGGCGTTCCCCGCCACGGTCCTCGTTTCGGCGGCTCCTGGCCACCTGACCCTCCTTGCGGTAGGCCAGGTATTGCAACAATCACTAGAACTCGCCATTGCCCCTTGAAATACCGGAGGCAGTTGTGGAGAGAAGAATGTCCCAAAGCAGTAGTACTGAAACGAATCTGAGTGAGACCTCCTGTAAACGGGTGCTTAGCGTCGCTTATTGGCTTTTTTCGTCAATGCTCTTTTGATTCTGTGCGACATGGCTTCATTTATTGCCGCTTCGGCAATCATATATGTGTGGCAAGGCGGGGAAGCGTTGTATTCTTCCCGTTTCCATTTCTATATTGGTTTGTGGCTGTATGCGCTTGCTTGCTCGTTGATTTGGATTTACTGCCTGCATAGTGTTGGCGTGTACCACCGTCATGTGATGGGTGACGGTTACCAGTTGAACGCGCTACTGGTCAAAGGCACGTTTTTTGCGGGATTGATGATTTGTGCAATTAATTCTATTCTCAACGTTTATATACCTTTGCTGCATACCGGCTTGGTGTTACTGTGCGCATTCCTGATTACCATGCTGGGGCGTTTTGATCATCCGCCAGTTTGTGCTGTCTAGTCGTGAAAAGGGCGCATATTCGTATGGCACCGTGGTGGTTGGTTCCCCTGAGGGCATTGCGCATGCGTTGGCGTTCCTGAGCCAGAAGCGCCAGCTGAATTATCATGCTATTGCGGTGTGCCCGATTGGGGTGAACGAGCGGACTGGGCTCGTGGAGGCCGTTGTCGCACCTGCCGATTTCAAGGAACGAATCCGTAAGATCAGCGGTAGGGACATTTCCATGCTGTCGTATTGCAGGAACTTCGCCGAACGTACCGCTTCGATGGGTGCGCAGACGGTGATGGTCACGGATGTTATGCAGCGCTTCTCGGATAATTTCAACACGTTTGTGCTGAACATGGAAACTATGAATCTGGAGATTGCGGTGGTCACTTCCGCAGTGGACGTGAGTGGCCATGAGACTAATATCCGTGTGATTCAGGGTACGACGGTGATGACGATCAGCTTGCCGCAGTATTCGCCATGGGATATGTTTAAGAAGCGTGTATTCGATATAGCGGTTTCTTTGATCGCCATTGTGCTTTCGTCTCCATTTATGATTATCACGGCTATTGCTATCAAGCTTGAAGACAAGGGGCCGGTGTTCTATAGGCAGGAACGTGTTGGTCTGCGTGGCAAGCCATTTAAGATTCATAAGTTCCGTTCAATGTATGTGAATGCGGATGCCAAACTTGCCGAAGTGGCCGCCGCGAATGGTCAGAAGATGGGTGCATGTGTGAAGATCAAGAATGATCCGCGTATCACCAAGGTCGGCCATTTCATCCGTAAGGCCAGTATTGATGAGTTGCCACAGTTCTTCGACTCCTTGATCGGAACGATGAGTGTGGTCGGGCCGCGTCCGCAACGTCAGTTTGAGGTGGACGAATATGACCAGGTGTATGCCACTCGTTTGCTGGTAAAGCCTGGTATTACCTGCCCTTGGCAGGTGTCTGGCCGTAACGACCTGAGTGAGGAAGAAAGCCAGCAGATTGATGTTTCCTATGTGCAGAATTGGTCGGTGTTGGGGGACATTGTGTATATTCTCCGTACTATCGGCACGGTTCTGCACCCCAATGGTGCATACTAGAGTTTCTAGTGGCAGTTTTTTGATTACTTGTTTGCAGCTGATTTACAAGGGAGATGAATGAAGAGGGCAGATGTCAGTAGGTGATCAAACACAATATGATGCTAGTGCGAATGCTTCTTTAAAAGAAAGTAAGGAGTTGCCGTATAGCGTTCTTATGAGCGTCTATGCGAAGGAATCTCCCGAATATCTTGTAGAAGCATTACATAGCATGCTTGCTCAGACAGTTCCACCCGAGCAGATTGTCCTCGTTGAGGACGGTCCATTGACCCATGAATTGGACAATGCAATCAATGTGTTTCATGAGCAGCATGCCGGACTTCTCGATTTGGTGGTTTTGCCCAAGAATGAAGGTCTGGGCAGTGCCCTTGCTCATGGAGTCCCAGAATGCAGGAATGAAATCATCGCTCGCATGGACTCTGACGATTACTCTTTTTCGACTCGAATGGAGAAAGAGTTGGCTGTGATGTCTGATCATAACTTGGATATGGTGGGCTCACAGATTGTGGAGTTTATAAAGGATCCGTACCATCCTGTTGCCGAATCTGATCTTCCGATTGATCAACAGTCGATTGTCTCATATTCAAAAAAGCGCAATCCATTCCGTCACCCTTCCATGGTGTTTCGTAAATCGCGTGTTTTGGAAGCTGGAAACTATAGCGCCGATTATTTGTATTTCGAAGATTGGGATTTATTCAGCCGAATGCTAGCTTCCGGATGCAAGGCCGCGAATATTAACGAGCCATTGGTTGCAATGCGCGTAAGCCCAGATTTCTATGCTCGTCGCGGTGGACCCGCATATATTCCTCATGTTTGGAAATTTAAAGCTGAACAATTACGACGAGGATATTTCACATTCTTCCAGTTCCTAGGAACGACCATTCCGCACGTATTGGTCTGTCTTGTCCCCAATTCTGTGCGCTCTTTCATCTATACGCATCTTCTGCGGAAAGGAACTAATAATGACTGACAATGTAAAGGATACTAAACCCACCATTGCCGTGGTCACGTTACATAATTCTCCGAATTATGGTTCATGTCTCCAGACTTATGCGACGCAAACGGTGCTCTCACGCATTGGGCTACGCCGTCAATCGTGGATTATTACCGTCATGATGCCATTCCGGAAAATGAAACCGAACGAGCCCTTAATGGCCAACTGGCTAAGAAGATGCCGATTTTCAGAATTCCTGGTGTTAAATCACTGGCGCGTATTCCAGTTAGTCGGATTGTAGCTCGTCGCGCTAAGCCATTGAATGATTTTCGTCAGTCTAAGCTTGCCCTCACAGACCGTAAATACTATTCGGTGGAGGCTTTGGAACAAAATCCTCCTCAGGCAGATATTTACTGCACTGGTTCCGATCAAGTGTGGAATAGTACATGGAATGAGGGCTTTAACAAGGCGTTTTATCTATCTTTTGCGCCTGAAGGAGCCAAACGTATTGCATATGCAGCCAGCATAGGCAAATCTTCGTTGGAAGATTGGGAGAAGCCGTTAATGCGTGATGCTTTGAATCGGTACTCTCATATTTCTGTGCGTGAAGCTGAAGCTGCTGAATTGCTGAATTCTATTGGTGTGCATGGAGCAGTGCCTGTTATTGATCCCACACTGATGCTCAATCGTGATGATTGGAGCGTGCTTCGTGATGATAGCGTTTTGCCCGCTGAACCTTATATTCTGGTTTATCAACTTAACAAGAACCATGAATTTGACCAATACGTTCAACGATTTGCGGACAAGACCGGATTGCCTGTTTACCGTATTGCCTATGGTGTCCATGAAAAGCGTAAAGGTGAACACGCGATTATCTGTCCTACGGTTGGGGGATTTGTCAGTCTGTTCATGAATGCCGAATACGTTATTACTGATTCGTTCCATGGCACTGCGTTCTCTATGAATCTGGAGCGTAAATTCGTTGCAATCAGTCCAGGACGTTTTTCTGGTCGCATTATGAATTTGCTTGAAATGACCGGAGAAACAAGCCATTATCTTGATGATTGGCGCAACCTTGATATCGCTGACCAGCCAATCGACCATACACATGTGGCACAGGTTTTGGAGACAAAGCGAACTGAAGCTCAAACGTTCTTGGACAAAGCCATCAATGAGTGAACATTAGGAATACTGAAGGAAAAAAGATGTACACCGAGATCAAGCCATATCAGATCATTATTCAGTTGCTTAAGGAACGTGGCATTCGTCATTGTGTTCTTTCGGCAGGTTCACGGAACGTGCCTTTCGTCCATTCGATTGAAGAAGATTCTTTTTTTAAGTGTTATTCAATCACTGACGAGCGCAGTGCTGGTTATTTCGCCTTAGGTCTTTCGCAACGTATTCATGAACCGGTTGTTATTTCTTGTACCTCTTCTACGGCGACGTGTAACTATTGGCCGCCTGTGGCAGAGGCTTACTATCAGCATGTACCGCTAATTGTGTTGACTGGCGATCGTGATTATGAGATGTTGGGACAATGGGAAGATCAGATGATTGACCAGGTTGGCATGTTCGATCGTCATGTTCGTAAGTCAGTGAATCTTCCGATTGTTCGCGATGACGATGATTATATTTATTGTCGGCGTTTGGTAAATGAAGCTTTGCTGGAACTTGACCATAATGGTACTGGCCCTGTGCACATCAATGTTCCAATGAAATATTACAGTACGACATTCCCGTTACATTCGCTGCCAGAGATACAGGCTATTCATCGAGTGGATTGCCATTCTTCTCAAGATAAATGGCAAGAAAAAGTTGCTCAGCTCGCCGCGGCTAAACGTATTCTCGTGGTATGCGGTCAGGAAAGCTACGTTTCTGATGAGCAACAGCGGCAGATGACTGAGTTCTTCCATAAGTTCAACAGTGCGATTGCTGTGGACTACATGTCGAATATCGAATGTGAGGGTACATTTAATCCTTCTGTCTGCATGGATACTCGTTACGTGAGTGACAAGAAATTCGAAGAGCTGTTGCCTGACATTGTGATTTCGTTCGGTGGTATGGTATTTTCTGGGCTGAAAGCCATGCTATTGCGTTATCATGGCGAATATGAGCATTGGCTGGTTCAAGAAGATGGCGAGGTTTGCGATTTGTTCAAGAGCCTGACCACTATTTTTGCCTGTACCCCTGAGTACTTCTTTACGTATTTTAATGAGCATGTCGAAAACGGTATAGCTAATGATATGAAATATCATAATAAGCTTGTTGACTATGCTGATTCTGTAAAATATCCTGACTTCGGATGGTCTAATATTTATGCCATTAAGAATGTTGCTACGCGTATTCCTTCAGGCTCGTTATTGCATCTGAGCATAAATAATGCAATTCGCATCACTAATTTTTTCAAACTTCAACCACATGTGAAAGTATATGCCAATATCGGTACTCACGGTATTGACGGTTGTCTTCCCTCATTCCTTGGCCAAGCTGTCGCAGATTCTGATACGCCAAGCTTCCTGGTCATCGGAGATTTGTCCTTCTTTTACGGCATGAATGTATTGCGTTCTCGTCACATTGGTAAGAATGTGCGAATTCTTTTACTAAATAACCATGGCGGAGAAGAGTTCTATTACAACGGTATGTGGCGCAACGAGGCCAGTGATTTGCACACGACTGCGCGTCATAATACTAAGGCAGAAGGTTGGGCAAAGTCTTGCGGATTTACATATTTGACTGCTTCCGATAAGCGGTCGTATGACTCTGCTGTTAATCAGTTTATGAATCTAGATGCTGAAGGACCGATTCTATTTGAAGTTTTTACTGAGATGAGTACTGATGCACAGGCGATTTATGATTTTTATGATTTGAGTCGACCACGTGATTTAGCTTCTGAAGTTAAGCGTAAGGGCAAAGAATTCGTCAAAAATACGATTGGTAAGGAAACCGCTCTTAAAATCGCCGGCTCCTTAGGTGTCAAGCTGAAGTAGTCTGATTAAGACGTATGCAACATGAATCTCAATAATGCTCTGAAAAAAGCCGCTCGTTTTGTACTTGCAGCTGGACAGGCACCTGTCCATATAACTGTTGGCGAAGTTTTTCCATTTGCTATTTTGATAGAAAGTTTGTGATATGTCTGTCGAGCGATTAAGGGTACTACAGGTAGTGCCGTCTTTGAGCCGTGCAGCTGGAGTGGCTCGATTTGTATACAATATGGAACATTATCATGACGAAAATCGGGTGCACTATGACTTTATGCATCATGCTATCCGAGATGGCGTGTACATGCATGAGAAACGTTATGACGAAGAACTAAAAGTACGGGGATGTTCTGTTTACCCTGTGAATTATGCTGGCGATGATCTTAGACGTTTCATGCATGAGGTACATGAGGTGTTCGAAAAAATTGGTTCTAATTATGACATTGTACATTGCCATATGCCGAACTCTGCGTTCTGTGTCCTTCGAGAAGCTGAACTGGTCGGTATAGAGCATCGTGTGTTGCATAGTCATTTGAACAACTCTTCTGACAAGTTTTTGCATCGGCTACGTAATGCTCCGCTTAATGCTATCGGCAAGCATTATGCCACTGACTGTATTGCCTGTTCTGATGATGCCGGTCGATTCCTGTTCGGCTCGCGACCATTTACTGTGATTAATAACGGCATTCCACTAGAACAATTCGCCTATGATTCAGAATCAAGGAAGCTGCTTCGTTCTGAATTAGGAATCAAAGAAACAGATCCAGTTGTGGGCTGTGTGGGCAGGCTCGTTAAGCAAAAGAATTATCCTTTTGCCGTTCATGTATTTGCCAAGTTTCATGAAGCTTTTCCTGACGCTAAGATGCTGATTCTCGGTGATGGTGATGATCGAGAAGAGCTTGAGGGAATAATCTCATCCGAGCATCTTTCAAATGTGGTGATACTAGCCGGTGTCCGTGAGGATATCAATAAACTTTATTCGGTGATGGATGTTTTCTTTATGCCATCGTTATATGAGGGTTTGCCGGTTTCTGCCGTAGAAGCGCAAGCGGCAGGTTTGCCATGCATGTACTCAGATAATGTACCAAGGGAGACTGATATCACAGGTACAGGTACTTTCCTTTCTCTTGATGCTGATATTGATAAATGGACTAAAACCTTGGAAAACGCTTTCAATAGAGGAAGGCTGACAGACAATCCAGCATTGCTAGAGCAACGAGGATATTCCGCAAAAGCCAATGCTGAGCTTCTCATGCAGCACTATGAACGATTGATGGAAAGTAAATGACGTCCTATGAGCACACGGTCAAATAATATTCATCAAGATGTAATTAGTGTATCCCGAAACAAGAAACGGCTACCGGTGAGGCATGCGTTCAGCCAACCCCTTCGTTTTATGCCGATTTATTATGTTTTGTTTACTATTTACTGTGCATTGAATCTTTTGAAATTTACATCTTTTCAAGAATTGTCATGGATGAACATTGGCCAACTGTACCTTTTGATTCGCATAGTGAGCACATTAGTGCTCGGGGTCAGAATTCTTGTGCAGAGATTTCAGGCTAAGCAGTATGCTCTCTGTCTTGTGGTGGGAAGTTGCGTGCTAGCATCAACTTTTATATCAGGAAGTTGGAATATTCTTCTCCTATTGTTATTTCTTATTGCTGGTCGTGAAGTTAATTTACGTAAAATCGCCATTTGTGTTCTTTGTACCAATGTTGCGGTTATTTTTTTGACAGTTATTTGCGCGAATAATGGAATTATAAAAAAAAACAACATTTATTGCGGGGAATGGAATGCCGGAGCGGCAAGCTTTTGGCTTTACTCATCCTAATCTATTCGGTTTAGCTGTTGTAACGGCTTGTTGCGCTTATGCTGTTTTACAATATCGCAAATTCGGATGGAAGGATTTATTAATTTATGGTGTTGCATTTTATGCATGCTATGAATTAGCTTATTCGCGAACTTCAGCCATTTCAATCTTACTGATTGTATTCTTGTCGTTGTTCGTTACTATTGACAAGCATGGCCGTTGGGATAAATTAATCCTTGTCTTAGGTTCATTGGCTTTTCTGGGTTTAAGTCTATTTTCTATATGGCTTATGGTTTATTTCAAACCGTCGATTTCTTGGATGAGCAACTTGAATTCTATGATGACTGGACGTCTTGATTTAATGCATCATTACTTTGAAACATATGGGGTCCATATGTTTGGTTTTGATTTTTCCAAGATGCAAGAAAATTATCGTGGATATTATGACACATTTATTTGTGATAATGCTTTCGCGCACGTTGTTCTGGAATCCGGTATTGTAGTTGCCGCTCTTTTATTCCTTGCTTATGAATATGTTCTACTGAGAGGCCTGATAGGGTACGGTGAGTTAACTCCAGAGTTGTTTGGGTTGATAATATTTGCTTTTGTTGCCTTTAGCGAATCTGGGGCATTTTGGGTTTGCGTGAATTTCTGTCTTGTTGCTTTGGCTGAACCTTTCTTTAGTCTATATAGTAAATTACCAAATAACAACAAATAGCTAAAAAAACTTATATATTTTTTCGTTAATAATATCTGAGAGTATTATGGAGGAATGGGGAAAATGAAAACAGATTATTGGGGAGTTGCAGAACGTAAATTACGTGAATATACAAATCCTTGGTTCGCCTCTGTAAGACGGATGAAACTTAATCGTGCTGATTTTACTATTATATCTAATAATTGTTGGGCTGGGTCAGTATATAGATATTTTGGCCTTCCATATTTATCACCGACTGCTGGATTATATTTTTTTGCCTCTGACTATATAAAGTTTGTTTCAAATTTACAACATTATGTCAATTCAGAACTGGAATTTGTTCCTGCGGTCGGTTCTGCTCATGCAGATGTGTTATCTCGTCGAAATGAGTCAGATAAAGTAGTTGCAAAACTTGATGATATCGAAATTGTTTTTTTGCACTATCCAACTCCCGAAGAAGCAGCGAAAAAATGGAAACGTAGGTGTGCTAGAATTAATTGGAATAATTTGTTTATTAAATTTAGTCAGATGAATGAATGTTCTGATCAAGATATTCGTGCTTTTGATGCCTTAGATTTCCCCAATAAACTATGTTTTATTACTCATCCAATGGAAGATGTACAATGCGGCATTCCGTTCCCAAGTCCTTCCGATGATGAGATTCTCAATGATACGGATCGATTCCATCATGGATTTAATCTGATTGAATGGCTTAATAGTGACCCAGCTGTTTACACTCTTTCGGATGGGAAGGCGTAAGATGCAACGAGTTCTGCAAGTTGTAAATATCATGGACAGAGGCGGTGTGGAAACACTGCTGATGAATATTTATCGTAAAATAAATCGTGAATCTATTCAATTCGATTTCCTAACCCATCCTTACGACCAAGATTATTCATACGAATATGAGTCTGAGATACTTTCGATGGGCGGTCAGATTTATAAGGCACCTAGTTTCAGTCAGAATCCGCATGACTATCAAACATATATTGAGGATTTTTCCGGAATCATCCTGAGTATACTGTCATCCATGCGCATAATCTAGACTCGGCTTCTTTGGTGTATATGCGTGAGGCAAAGAAAAAGTGGACGATATCTTATTGCACACTCACATAATACTAACGATCACGGTGGAAGACTCAAACGACAGATGCTTCAGATTTGTCATCATATAGTTCGACGTTATCCTGACCATTTTTATGCATGTTCCAAGCAAGCTGCCGAATTCGCATTTGGTAAAAAAATTGCTTCGTCTTGTAATTGTGAAATATTCTACAATGGTATTGATCTTGCTCGGTATTGTGTTAATGAAATCGAACATAATACCGCGCGTAAGAAACTATCTCTGGATGTAGACGGTCCTGTGTTCGGTACTGTTGGTCGCTTGCTTTCTCAGAAGAATCATACATTTCTACTTGATGTCTTTGCGGCTATCCTGCGTCGTGAACCTTCTTCCATATTAATTATTGTCGGTAAAGGTGATTTGCGAACTACGCTGGAGCGGAAGGCGAAAGACCTTGGAATTTCACAGCATGTCCATTTCGCTGGTTCGGTTCCTAATGTTCCGGATTATCTTAAGGCGTTTGATGTTTTTCTATTCCCTTCTCTATATGAGGGATTAGGCATGGCTGCTGTGGAGGCTCAAGCATGTGGTCTACCCACGTTGATGTCAGATGAAGTTCCATCTCTAGCTGCATGTACTGATCTTGCTGAGTTTATTTCCTTGTCTGCTGATGCGGAAAAATGGGCAGATGAATCGCTTAGGGCATATCGGGAATCCATTGGGCATCGATCAGATCGTATTGAGCAAGTGCGTGATGCTGGATTTGACATTAATGAAATTGCAAAAAATTATGCTTTTTTTATAATAATCATAATAGTAATTGATTTTCGTTAGAGTTCTACTTCTTGTATCTAAATTATAGTAGAGGCGTTTTATGGTCGAATATAAAATAAATACAACAAAAAAAGATGTAATATGGAACTATATAGGAACTATTGTTTCTATATCAAGTAATTTTATTTTTATTCCATTATTACTTATTTTCTTGTCCAGCGAGCAGATTGGTTTGTGGTACGTTTTTGTGGCCATAGCTGGCTTTGCTCAACTTCTTGAGTTTGGTTTTACTTCAACACTTTCTCGTAATATTTTATATTCATTAAGTGGAAAGCATGCACTGGTTAAAACTGGCCTTGCTTCTGACAGCGGTTCAAGAGAAACCGACTGGCATTTGTTCAATGTAGTACTTAAGACATCAAGGATTATTTATTCAGTAATCGGTGTTCTTGGGCTTTTCCTATCAGCTACATTTGGAACTGTTTATATAGCATCTGTCACAAATGATTTCTCGATCGAACACTCTTTTCTTTCTTGGATTATCTTTGTAGCTTCAATTTTTACTAATCTCTATTTTCTTTATTGCTTGACTTTTTTGCGTGGTATTGGTGATGTTGCAGGAGAGAATAGATCGAAGACGATTGCTCGGTTAGGTCAGTTCTTAATTACTGCTATTCTTCTCATTGCAGGTCTACAAATTCTTGCTGCGGCTATTGGATATTTTATGTATGGCCTATTGTTGCGTTTGTTTGCCTCAAGAGCCTTCAATAAACATATTGATATTAGACATGGCATTTCGTCAGACATCAAAAAATATCAAAAGATGAAGTGAAAGAAACTTTGAGAACAGTTTCCTTTGTTGCGTCTCGTGATGGTCTTGTGTCTGTTGCATGGTACGGTGCTACACAGGCAATGACCCTATTGTGTTCCGCTTTTCTCGGACTTTCAGAAGCTGGGACATACTCAGTTATGATTCAGCTTACTAGCGGTATATATAATGTCTCAAGTGCCTACATGCGTTCGTTTTTTCCCTCATTCCAGTCTGCTTATGTCAAGGGGGATCTTACTGTGCAACGTTCGATTATTGCTCGAGGGTTGTCTTGCTATATAGCGATGTTTGCATTGGGCACTGCATTCGTTACGATATTTCTTCCATTTCTGGTCTTTTTAAATCCGATTTTATCTGTGATCCAGTTCTCTATTTAGGTTTGTCTATATATATGTTCTTGCTGAATCAGCATTCACTTTTCTGCAATGTCATTGTTAACATGAATGAAATCCCCTACTTTAAGGCATATCTCATCTCAACGTTGGCGGGATTGGTTTTGAGCTGTATTCTTTGCGCCTACTTCAAATTGGGAACTTGGGGCTTGGTATTGGGACAAATGCTTCCACAGCTTGCATATAACAATTGGTATTGGCCTGTGTATGTGATGAAAAAATTAAGTCTACCTATCTTTCTACAGTCGCTGCCGGTCTGCAATGGTGGTTTTCCAAATTTAAGGGTAAGTTGAATCTTATCCTGTCATGAGCTGGTTGTTGGAGTGAACTGATCACCACGCCATGGACGGGCGAGATCACATTTGCACATACTTTCGGGCACGACCCCTTTTGAGGGGAATGTCGGAAAGAGGCGGAGAGACGAAAGGGAAACAATTATGATATTAAAGGACATGGCTTCTCATAAGACCGGACGGCCCAGCAGGCCGACGATTCAAATGGGGGGGGAAGCGTAATTCCAGTATTGAGCTTCTTCGTCTGCTATCGATGCTGGGTAGTGCCCGAGTTTTTGCGCACTTTGGTCTTCGCCCGTCCCCGTGGCGATGATCAGTTCGCTGACTGTACGTTCTCACCGAGCCTTGACATGTCGAGGTAGCGTCGCGTCGACCACTCGCTG
>ENA-OPZD01000339-OPZD01000339.1-human-gut-metagenome-genome-assembly--contig:-NODE-339-length-12535-cov-7.099452_pt1 | contig 12535 bp, 11 predicted proteins | sample MGYA00242479_ERZ504495 | MGnify/ENA primary metagenome ERZ504495 (study PRJEB26092, sample SAMD00036286) | human gut metagenome | host: Homo sapiens | study: EMG produced TPA metagenomics assembly of... | reverse complement strand
ATGAGAAATAGAATTTCCTTTTAAAACCATTTTAATTGCTTTAACTTTAAATTCATTTGAGTATTTAGTCATAAAAAAACTGCACCTCCAAAAGTTGTTTTGTGTCCAACTTTTGGGGTGCAGTTCATTCCAGCTTTAATGTTTTTTTATTTTATCTATTTATTTGACAAATATCTTTGACGATTTCTCCTGCAATCATTAAACCTGCGATTGGTGGCACGAAAGAAATACTTCCTAAAGGTTGTTTACGAGTAGAAGCAGGACTATTATCCTTAGAGGTATTCTCTTTAAAATTTACAGTATAATTAGTAAAAGGTTCCTCTGTAGAATAAAGGACTTTTAATTTTTTATACCTTGTTGTTTTAATGTTTTGCGCATAATACGAGCAAGAGGGCAAGTATGTGTTTTATAGATATCTGTAATTACGAATTTTTGTGGATCTAATTTATTGGCAGTGCCCATAGAACTCATAATTGGCAGATTGTGTTTATTGGCATTTACAATTAAATTAATCTTAGCTTTTACATCATCTACAGCATCGACAATGTAAGTATAATCGTCATCCCAATTAAAAAAAATTGCTTTCAGGTGTATATAATTTTCTATAGTTGTAACTTTTGCCTGTGGATTGATAGCTAGTATGCGCTCTTTCATCATTAATGTTTTTTTCTGACCAATAGTTGTTTCAAGAGCATGTATTTGACGATTGATATTAGTTAGTGATATATCATCGCTATCAATTAAAATGAATTCACCAATACCACAGCGAGCTAATCCTTCTGCTACATAAGAGCCTACGCCACCAATACCAAAGATGGCAATTTTACTTTGGGCTAATTTAGACATATTTTCTTCGCCTAATAATAATTCTGTACGGCTAAAACGGTTTAACATAGATTTCTCCTCATTAATAGATAAAATGCACTAAACAGATTAATTTCAATTTGATTAGTCTATTTAGTGCATTTAGTTTGATAAAGTAAATTTTATTTTATATCGTTTTTAAAGTTGAAAAATGGAAATGCTGAAAAGCTACTTTTTTTATTGTCTTTTTCTTTATTCATGAAATCTGGTAATTTTAAGCTATCATCTGTTTTTGGCTTAACATTATTATCAGTTGTAGCCTTAGTTGCAGTATCTTTATTTTCTGTAGAAGCTTTTTCTTCATTTGGAGAAGCATTATCAGAAAAATCAGTAGCAATGATAGTAGCACGAACTTTGTCGCCTAAATTATCATTGATTACTGTTCCTAAAATAATATTTACATCTGGATGAGTATGTTCATTGATGAATTTACTAGCTTCATTTACTTCATACAAGGATAAAGAAGAATTACCACTGATATTTAAAATAATACCACGAGCACCAGATAAACTTCTTTCTACTAAAGGACTACTAATAGCTTCTTTTACAGCATCTACAGCACTTTCACTGCTTTCACCAATACCTAAGAGTGCATCAGGATGATCACTTTGCTGGAAGATAGATTTTACATCGGCAAAGTCAACATTGATAACGCCTACTGTCAAAATTAATTCAGTTACACAGCGTATACCTTGGCGAAGTACCATATCAGCCATGCGGAAAGCATTTAAAAGTGTTAATTTAGTGCTTGTTTTGATTTTTAATAAATTATCATTGTGAACAGTGATTAATGCGTCCATATAAGGCATTAATTCTCTGATAGAAGCTTCAGCTAATTTTTGTTTACGTGCTCCTTCAAAAGTAAAAGGTACAGTTACTACGCCGACTGATAAGATATTCATATCGTGGGCAATTTTAGCGATTACAGGTAATGCACCAGTACCAGTACCAGCACCAAGTCCTGCTGTTAAAAAGACCATATCAGCACCTTTTAATGCTTGTTTAATCACTTCAGCATCATTTTCGGCTGCTTCATGACCTAAGTTAGCATTGCCACCACAACCAAGACCTTTAGTTAAAGTTGTACCTATTTGGATTTTTGTAATATTGTCGCTTGTTAAAGATTTTAATTGTTTGTGGTCGGTATTAACTGCAATTAAGTCTAAATCTAAATCAGTGTTTTCGGCAATACGTTTTACTACGTTATTACCACCACCACCAACACCAATTATTTTTATATTAACAATTGCATTTTTTATTCCATTGGTTATTTCACTCAATAAGGGCACCTTCTTAATAGAATTTATATTATTAATAGCTTACCATAATATTTAGGCTTTGAATAGTTTAGAAGTTTTAAATATGATTACCCCTAAAATACCAGATAATACGGAAGCACATAAAATACTGATTTTGGCACTAGCAAGGTAAGAGGCATTGTCAAATGCCAAAGATGCGATAAATAAGGACATAGTGAAACCTATACCGCCTAAAGAACCAGCACCAATTAATTGAGTAGTTTTAGCACCTTCTGGCATTTTAGCAAAGCCTAATTTAAATAAAATGAAAGCTGCACCGCAAATACCTAGAGGCTTACCAATACAAAGACCTAAGATGATACCGATACCAATAGGAGAAAGAATATCAGAAATACCGCCTTCAACAGTAACACCAGCATTTGCTAGAGCAAAAATAGGCATGATAGCATAAGCTGACCATGGTTCAAGTTTATGTTCTAGTTTGTGGAGTAAAGAATTTTCACGGTTTTTATTATCAGCAGGAATTAACATACCTAAACATACGCCAGCGATTGTAGGGTGAATACCTGCATTTAAGAAGGCAACCCAAGCGATTAAACCTACTAATAAATAAGGAAGGAAATTTCTGCAATTTAAGCGATTGAGAATAAAAGCACCTAAAAGTGCAACTAAACCAATACCTAAAGCAGCAAAAGATATATTAGAATTATAGAAAATAGCAATAACAATAATAGCACCTAAGTCGTCAACAATAGCTAAAGCTGTGAGGAAAATGGCAATACTGCGAGGTGCACCACTAGCAGCGATTGCTAAGATACCTAAGGAAAAGGCGATATCTGTAGCCATAGGAATTCCCCAACCAGAAACAGTATCTTGTCCATATTTACAAGATAATATAAAATCGCTGGAACAATCATACCACCAATAGCCGCACTTATAGGTAAGATAGTGGCAGATAGAGATTTTAATTCGCCAAAGAGAAATTCACGTTTGATTTCAAGACCGATAACAAAGAAGAAAATTGCCATGAGTCCATCATTAATCCAATAAAGTATAGTTAAATCTAAATGCCATTTGGCTGGACCTAATGGGATTTGTGTATTTAAAACTTCATTGTAGAAAGTGGATAAACTCGTATTAGCTAGCACTAATGCTAATATAGCAAAAAGTAAAAGTATTATACCACTAGAAGCTTCATGACGAAAGAAAGTCATAAAAGGGGAAGTAAGTAATTCAACATTGCTTTTACTACATTATTAATTTTTTTTCTCAATAAAATAACCTCTTTTCTTTTTAATATTAATATTATTAATTTATTTACTAAAATTTTGCCTATATAGATTATACATTTTTTTATATAAGTAAGGCAAATATATTTTGAGATAATAATAATTAATCTTTGTATTTTATGTATCTTTGTTGTAAAATAACTATACTGGGATTTTAATGAGCAAGTAAGTTTTGGAGTTGATAAATTTTATGGATAACCTTTTAAGAATAGTATTACCGATGTTAGAAGGGTCACAGGTAACACTACAGATTTTCTTTATTACTTTGGTATTATCGGTGCCGTTAGGTATGCTATTTTCTTTAGCTAGATTATCATCAATAAAACCAATAAGATATTTGACAGAGGTATATATTTGGTTAATGCGTGGTACACCACTTATGTTACAATTATTGTTTGTTTACTTTGCATTGCCAATGGTTGGAATTCGTTTGCCTGATATAGCAGCTGCATTATTAGCATTTTCTTTGAATTATGCAGCGTATTTTGCTGAAATTTTTAGAGCGGGAATTCAATCTGTCGATAAGGGTCAATATGAAGCTGCTAAAGCTTTAGGTATGAATTATCCACAAATGATGAGACATGTTATTTTGCCACAGGTAATACGCATAGTATTGCCACCTGTAAGTAATGAAACTATAAATTTAGTGAAAGATACTTCACTTATTTATATCTTGGCTATGAATGACTTATTAAGAGTGGCTCGTTCTATAGTACAAAGAGAGTTTGATATGACACCGTTTTTAGTAGCAGCTATTTTCTATTTATTCATGACATTTATATTAACATGGGGTTTCAAAAAATTAGAAGCGAAATATAATATTAGTACGAGGTAAAATACGTAATGAGAAAAAGTTTATATATTTTTTCCTTAGTATGTCTTTTTACTTTGCTTTGTATGCAAAGTATAGTTTTGCAGCTAGCGAGACAGCTACGATAAAGAATTTGAGAATTAGCAATAATAGCGATAAAGTTCGTATTGTAGTTGATGCTGATAAAGAAGTTGATTATCAATCATTTGCGTTATCTTCACCTGATAGAGTAGTTATAGATTTAAATGATGCTGCTTTAGCTAAGAATATAGAAAAAGAAATAGATATTAATAGTAAATATGCTAGCAAAGTAAGAGTGGCACAATTTAAAGATAATGTAGTAAGAGTTGTTGTAGAAACTAATGTAAAAAAATCTGGTTATGATATTTTTGGTATTGTAGGCGGAGAAACGCCTTATAGGGTAGCAATGGATTTTGGCAACATTAGTTATGCTACAATAGATAATATTACAGGAAGCTCTACAAGTAGTAATGATACCAGCTATAGAGTTAATGAAGATTTTGATATTGATAAAAATGCAAAATCCGTGTTAAAGGTAAGAGAATTACAATTGACCCAGGTCATGGTGGCAGTGATTCTGGAGCAATTGGACCAACTGGAGTACGTGAAAAAGACCCAACTTTACGTATTGGCTTAAATCTAGCAGAAATGTTAAAACAATCCGGAGCAAAAGTATATATAACAAGAAAAACAGATACAGATGTTGCTCCACAGCCTGCAACTGATGTGGAAGAATTACAAGCGCGTGTAGATGTAGGAAATAAAACAAATTCAGATATATTTGTAAGTATACATTTAGATTCCTTCACATCGCCATCAGCTCAAGGTACTACAGGTTATTATTATGTAAATGGTAGTAGCAATAGTGAACGACTTGCTAGATATATAAAAGAGGGCGTTATTGAGCAAATAGGAACATATGATAGAGGTACAAAAACAAGTAATTTCTATGTGGTTAAACATACCCAGATGCCAGCTACATTATTAGAAGTTGCCTTTGTTTCTAACCCAAAAGAAGAAGCCATTTTAAAATCAGATGATGGTGTAAAAAAATCAGCTAAAGGTATTTTTAATGGTATTGTAAGATATTTTAGCGAATTATAAGAAGCAAGCCTTTTCTTAGATACATTGAGAAAAGGCTTGTTTTATTTTAGAAAATATAAAATAAATTTCAAGAATAGAGTAGAGAAATCATATCTTATAACGAAAATGAAATAAAACATTCTTATTGTAAAAATATTATAAAATATTTTGAATTTAACTTGACAAATTTACAATAAAAGGTTATTGTATAAATCATAGAGATAAATATATTATTTTGTTGTATACAAAAAGTGAATTTATTCACAAATATTATTTTTTATTTCGTTTTATTTGGGGTATATTTTAGGGGTATTGTGAAGAATTTCACAAATAATGATTAGAATTTTGGGGGAGATTTAATAATGCCTAGAAAAAATCAGGGAACAAGACCACATGTTGTTATTCTTGGAGCAGGTTTTGGTGGAATTAAAGCTGCAAAATTATTAGCAGACAAAGATGTAGATGTTACTATTGTTGATAAACATAACTATCATTTATTCCAACCGCTATTATATCAAGTATCTACATCTATTTTATCTGAAGATGAAATTTCTTATCCAATTCGTGCATTTTTCCAGAAAAATGAAAACATCGATTTCTTTATGGCAGAAGCTACAGGATTTGATCCTGCAAATAAAATTGTAAAAACTAGTCATGGAGATATCAGCTATGATTATTTAATTATTGCTACAGGTGCTACTACAAATTATTTTGGTATGAAATCTGTAGAAGAACATTCTTATCCAATGAAAACTTTACGCGAAAGCACATTACTTCGCAATCATCTTATTCGTACATTTGAACGTGCTTCTCGTGTAGAAAATGATAAAGATTTGAAAAAAGCACTTATGACAATTATGATTGTTGGTGGCGGCCCTACTGGCGTTGAAGAAGCAGGTGCTATTTCTGAACTTGTATATAAATGCATGAAAAAAGATTATCATAATCTTAATATGAATGATGTTGATATTAAATTAATCGAAGCTACTGATAAACTTTTACCAATGATGCCAGAAGCTCTTCGCAATAATACAGTAGATGTATTAAGAGGTAAAAAAGTAGATGTTCGTTTAAATACTCAAGTTAGAGATTATGATGGCGAATATATCACATTAAAATGTGGTGAAAAAGAAGAAAAAATTAGAACTCGTACTGTAATTTGGGCAGCAGGCGTTAAAGCTCAGCCAGTTGTAGCAACTCTTGGTGCTGAAGTTGACCGTGCAGGCCGTGTAATTGTAGAAAAAACAACACAGGTAAAAGGCTTCCCAGATATTTATGCTATTGGTGATAGCGCTCATTTTGAACAAGATGGTCGTCCACTTCCAACAATTGCACCAGCTGCATATGAAGCTGCAGAAACTACAGTAAAAAATATTATGCATGTTATTAAAGGTGAAGAACAAGAAACTTTTGTTTATAAAGATTTAGGTAGCATGGCAACAATCGGTGCAGGAGACGCTGTAATGTTCAAAGGTGTTATGAAATCTAAAGGTTTATTTGCATGGATTGCTTGGATGGCAGTACATGTATTAAGACTTGCTGGTCCATTAACAAACTGCACAGTTATCTTTAAATGGGTTATGAACTACTTCTTCGGTGTTCGTATGGCTCGTATTGTAAGAGACTAATATATATTAAAAAATACTTCTGATTGTTTTTAATCAGAAGTATTTTTTATTTGAGTAAGTGAATTTTTTAGTTTATTAGTTTAATTGATGATTTTAATTATATAAAAAATAATAAAATCTTAATAAGTATAAAAATCAAAACTATAAATATAAAGAAAGCAATGATATAATAAATAATATATATTTTTAATTATGTAAGGAGTTTTGATTAAATGCAACAAGATTATTATAAAATTTTGGGAATAACAAAAGATGCAACAATAGAAGAAATAAAGAGAGCATATAAAAAATTAGCATTGAAATATCATCCAGATCGTAATTATGATAACTTAGAAGAAGCAGAAGATATGATGAAAAAATTAATGTAGCTTATGATGTATTGTCAGATGAAAATAAAAGAGCTGAATATGATAGTACATATAATATTTCTAGTAATATTTTATCGGACTTGTCTTTTAAGATAGGTTCACGAACAATTAAATATAATCATGATATGAAAGTATATATTGCTATTAGACGAATATTTAATGAATTAGCTTTTAAAAGTGTATGTGCGTTTCAAGAGAAATACATAAGTTTTGGTAGTTTAGATATATTTCATGAGAGAGGATATGATTTAGGTAGAGCATTTATAAAGATAGCTTTAGATGAAGCCGTAAGAATATGTATAGAATCAGGTAAATATAATATAAATATTGATGCATTTTTAGAATTTGATACAGATGATATAATTTTAAAACCTTGGACAAAGGCTTTTTATGGCTGTAGATGAAGAGTATATTAAGATACAAAGTATGGTATTATCAGAGGAAGAACGACGAGAGCTAAGAAAAAATTCTCGTGCTAGAATGGTAGGGACAGGTTTTGGTCTGACAAATGCAGTGATAGCTTCTATGGAAGCAGGGGCTGTTAATCTTGCAACAGGAGCAATACATAGTATATTTAATTCTATTGGTAATGCATTTACTAGGGCCAGTGCAAATAGCAAGAAAAGAGAAATATATAATAATGATGAAATATTTATGTTTTTAGTAAAAAATTTAAAAGAAAGTATAAATAATATTGGATTGATTTTAACTTTTGATATTTTAAATTTAGTTCCATTTGAAAAAAATATTAATTCTGTTTCAGCAATTATAGATAATATAAGAGAAAATAGAATTCCTTCAAATTATATAATGAATGCCATTATGGATGTTTTAGAGATTTATCCATTTGAAGCTTTTTTGTATGATAAAGGAAGAGAATACTTATCAGGTAGTGATTTGCAAACATTAAATGATATGGAAGAAGTTTTTGGTATAAATTTGCAAAGAGAATTATATAGACAACAATATATATCATTTGCTGAAACTTATAGAGAAAATAATAATATGAAAGTTGCTTTGAAATGGTATGAAAAAGCAGCTAATTTGAATAGTTTAGAGGCATTAAAATTTTTAGCAAGATATTATTTAAAGAATAGACATGCACAGGCTATAGATTATTTGAAGCGAGCAGCTGATTTAGGAGATATAGAAGCTATATCTGAGTTAGGAAAATATTATTATTACAAGGATGAAGATAGCAAAGCAATATATTATTTTAAGCAAATATTAAAGAAAGCAAATAAAAAATACGATTTATTATGATGAAGCTTCTTATTATTTAGGTACTTGTTATTTCTATGGATATGGTACTGAAAAAGATTATGAAGCAGTATATGAATTACTTTTACCATTAACTGTAGGGAATAATAAAAATTCAAAAGCTCAAGTTATATTGGCTGAATGTTATTTTAAAGGGTTGGGTGTTAATAAGAATATTAATAGAGCTATTGAACTGTATAGTGATGCAGCTCAAGATGGAGATGAGGATGCTCAATTATTTTTAGTTAACTATTATTGTAATGAAAAACATGGGAATTATGAAAAAATAATTCCATATTTAAAAAATTTAGTAAGAAATAATAATGATATTGCTAAAATTTATTTATCAAAATGTTATTTTTATGGATTAGGTATTTCTACAGATATAAAAAAATCTATTGATTTATTGAATAATATAAATGTAAAAGATATAAAAGATATGACTTTTTTATGTGATTTAGGACAATTATATTATTTAGGAATAGATGTTGAAGTTAATTATAAAAAAGCAATAGCTTATTTAATATTAGCTGCCGAACAAGGTAATAGTAACGCACAATATTTTTTAGGTATGTCTTATTATAAAATAGGAAATATTAGTGATAGTATTAAATGGATATCAAAATCATCTAAAAGCAATATAAATGCTAAATTTCAAATGGCTTTATGTTATTTTAATGGAATTGGAATGGATATAAATTATAGTAAAGCATTTAATATATTTTTTGAATTAGTAAATAAAAATTATAAAGATGCAGTATATTATTTGGGAATATGTTATTTAAAAGGACTGGGAACAGAGAAAAATTATACAGAAGCTATAAATTTATTAGAGAAAGCAAATATTGAAGGTGATATAAAAGCTGATTATGATTTAGGTTATTGTTATTATTATGGTTATGGTGTAGCTCAGAATTATAATGAAGCAGTTAAATATTTTGTTAAAAGTGCTAAGCTAAACAATAAAGATTCATGGTATATGCTTGCATTTTGTTATGAAAACGGAAATGGTGTTCAACGAGATTTAGAAAATGCTTTTAAATTTTATTATAAAGCTGCAAGTTTAGGACAAAATGAGGCTAATTTTGCAGTAGGAAAATGTTATGAAAATGCGATTGGTACTGAAAAAAATATAATTGAAGCAATAAAATATTATGAAATAGCAGGTAAAGCAGGTAGTTATGCAGCATTGGAACGTTTGAAATTCTTATTAGAGCAAAAAAATGTACAGAAAGAAGTAAATAAATACAATAAAAAGGTAGAAAAAGAAATTAAAGCAGAAGAAAAAGCTATAAAACGAAAAGAGCAGAGAGAAAGTATTAAAGAAGGTTTTAGCACAGGATGTGGATGTTTATTTTGGATAATTATTATATATATTATCTATCAATGGTTATTTAAATAGAGCACTAATTATTAAATATTATAGAAAATATGATGGAGTGAAGTATTTTGAAAGATAAAAATATATCAGAAATAAATAATAAATGGATTTGTCCTAATTGTGGGCAGGTTAATAATGATGCATTTTGCTCTAAATGTGGGCATAAGAAGCCATTAGAAGCAGTGAATCCGATGAATGAATTACAGAATTTAGTAGAGAATAAAATGATAAATGATAACTCAGGGAGAAAAATAGATACTGAAATATCAAATAAAATAAATCCATTAGAAGAATTACAAGATTTAGTAAAAGAGCCTATTTTAAAAACTAATATATCAAAAAGAAATAGTTCTACTATAAATGAAAGCGGTAGTATTTTAAAGTACATTATTATTGGTGTAATATTAGTTTTAGGTGTATTTTTAGGTATATATTTTTTTAGTAATAAAACAGCGAATGATATTTCATCAAATACTTCTAATAATGGGATTATATCTAATGAAGAAAAGAATATACTCTCAGTAAATTCAGATTTATCATTGGGTGGTGTAGAGTTAGGATATTCTATTGAGCAAATGCATAAGGTTTTGGGTAAGGAAACAAGTATTGATGAAAAAGATTCTTATAAATTTTATAATTATAGCGATATTCAAGTTGGTATAAAAAATGGAAAAGTGGATGCACTGGTATCAAATAGCTCTGCTGTAGCTACTAAACGAGGTATTCATCAAGGTTCATCTTTGAAAGATGTTTTTGATAAATATGGTGATAATTATAATAAGATGGATTATGATGATTTAATATTATATGAATATACATTTGCTACAGATAATAATAAAAATGGTATACTTCGTTTTGCGATAAGTAAGTCGAATAATCAAGTAAATTATATTAGTGTTCGTATACCAGAAGAAGATTTAAATACAAAGTCAATTACAACAACAGATAATTCAACTTCAAATGTAACAAATGCAAATGAAGCAGCACAAGCACTTAATAATTATTATGCAGCAATCAATAAACATGATATGAGAGCAGCATATAATATTTTATCCGATGATATGCAAACACATATGGGAAGTTTAAATGATTATGCTGATGGATATAAAACGACATTATCGGATAGTATTTCTAACGTGCAAGTAACCTCTAATAGTGGTGATGAAATAGCACTTTCATATACATTGACAGCACGTGATAGTTACAATAGTAATAGTATTAAAGAACAGACTTTTGCTTGTACAGCACTTTTAAGTAAGAAAACAGGTAGCTGGCATATTGTAGATATGTCTGCTAAAAAACAAGGCGAACGTATTATGTCTAGATAATAATTAATTTTATTTTAATAGTTTTATCCTTTAACAAAAAAGAAAGGAATTTATAGGTTAATGCGTAAAAAAATAATTATCACTGTTATAGTAATTGCAATTATAATTTTAGGTGTATTATTGAATGGTAAAAATATTTTTAGCAATACGGAAGATAGTAAATCTACACAAGAAAATGTACCTATTACTCAACAGAATTTAACTATTGATGAAAAAGTAGATCAGATAGTTGCGTCTATGTCCCAAACAGAAAAACTGGGACAAATGGTGATGATTGGTATTCAAGGGACAAAAGTTGATGATGATAGTTTATATATGTTAAATCAGTACCATATGGGTGGTGTGATTTTATTTGATAGAAATATGGAAAGTCCTGAGCAAGTAAAACAATTAACATCAGATTTACAAGCTCAATCAAATGAAAAAGTTCCTTTATTCATCGGTATAGATGAAGAAGGTGGAGATGTAGTTCGTATGGCAGAGAAATTAACGCCACCTCCATCACAAAAAGAAATTGGGGCAACAGGTGATATTGAGCAAGCTAAAACATGGGCTATAAAAACGGCTAAATCATTAAAAGATATAGGGATTAATGTTAATTTGGCGCCAGTTGCTGATGTAGGTTCTAATGATAAACGTTCATATAGTACAGATGCAAATACAGTAATAGACTTTGTAAGAGCAGCGACTAAGGGCTATCAACAAGAAAATATTATATATAGTTTGAAACATTTTCCAGGCATAGGAAAGGGAAAAGTGGACTCTCATATAGATAGTTCTAGTATTGATGTTGTCAAAGAAGTTTTAATGACAGAAGATATTCTTCCATTTAAAACTATTATTGATGAAAATGAACCGAATGATTATTTTATCTTAGTATCACATTTAAAATATCCTGCACTTGATGAAGAATATCCAGCTAGTTTATCTTCAAAAATCATGACTGATTTATTGCGCAATGAACTTGGATATAAAGGTATAATCATTACTGACGATATGGAAATGGGTGCAGTAGCAAATCATAATGATTTTAGGTCAATTGGTGTAAATGCTGTAAAAGCAGGTGCGGATATCGTGCTTGTTTGCCATGAATATGAACATCAACAAGAAGTATATCTTGGTCTATTAGATGCTGTAAATAGTGGTGAAATTAGTCAAGAGCGCATAGATGAATCTGTAAAAAGAATTATCAAAGTGAAATTATTACATTTATATCAATGATATAACTTAGCATAAAATAAAT
>ENA-OPZD01000337-OPZD01000337.1-human-gut-metagenome-genome-assembly--contig:-NODE-337-length-12547-cov-4.688164_pt1 | contig 12547 bp, 10 predicted proteins | sample MGYA00242479_ERZ504495 | MGnify/ENA primary metagenome ERZ504495 (study PRJEB26092, sample SAMD00036286) | human gut metagenome | host: Homo sapiens | study: EMG produced TPA metagenomics assembly of... | reverse complement strand
TCACCGAAGGGAGCGAGACAAGCAGGCAACCGAGCTCCGCGATAGCAAAGTCGGACTGAATTCAGCCGATCAATCGGCCCGCTTGCGCTTATCTCGCCCGCCCGATTTACGGCTCAGGGGGATTGCAGAACCAGCGCATCGCCTGGTCGAGGTCATCGGCAATCACAAGAGGGTCGTCGAGACCGGCAAATATGCGAACCGCCCGACCATCCGCCCCATCGCGCGCATGGAGGCGGGTGTGACGCCCACCGGCGGGACGGGCTCGCCCATTGAGTTCGCAACGCTCGATGAACTCCCCCGCCGTAACGCCCCACTGCTCCGGAAGCTCGAAATCGACAGCCGGGCCAAAACCGTGCATGAGGACCCGAGTGGCCAGATCATGATCGGGGTGACACAGCAGGCCCGGATACGCAACCGAGCCGAGTCCCTCGCAACATGAGAGATATTCCGCAAGGGCGCGGGCGTGGTCGAAATGCCGCTGCATGCGCTCGGGTGCCGAATCAAGCCCTTGGGCAATTGCATCCAGATCCGCGGCGGAAAGCCGGTCCCCCGCAACGGGCAGCACCCCTCGTGAGGAAACGGCAACGACCTTGCGGCTCAAGCATCCGGCAGCAATTCGATCGAGCCCCTCGAGCTGCACATCGGCACCAAGATCAAACGCGTGGCACCCGAAATGAGACGGCACGGTGATGTCCGCGAACAGCCTGCCGCCTGCATCGTGGACATCGGCGGCAACGGAACGAACGTCCTCCACACGCAGCCCCGCACCGCCAATCATGTCAATCAGCACGTCGCCGGAACCCATAACACCAGAGTGAGCGCAGAGGCTCGCAACATGATCGGCATATACAAAAGCGGCGGCCTTAGCAGAGACCACCCGCGTATATCGAGCTTCAAGCTCCAGCTGGGTCGTCACCACCGAGACCGCCTTTCGCGACACGCCGTTAAATGAGTGGGCAGTATACCCCAAGCCCCACGCTGATGAGGTCGCGGGAACGATACCTTCGATTCGAAGCACCCTTAATCGGCCAAAACGCATGCGGGCGCGGTGAACGCATGCCCACCGGGCGCCCGTAGAGCGAAATCTATGAACCTAACTTCTATGCGCGGGTGTCGATCTCCTCGCGCACCTTGGCGATGAACTCGTCGACGCCCATGGGCACCGTCTCGTTGCTGCGATCGCGCACCGAGATGTTGCCCGCCTCGACCTCCTTCTCGCCGAGGATCAGCATGTACGGGACGCGATCGGTGCTACGGGCCTCGCGGATCTTGTAGCCGATCTTCTCGTCGCGGTTGTCGCACACGGCGCGGATGCCGGCGGCCTCGAGCTTGGCCGTCACCTCGTTGGCGTAGTCGCGGCTCTTCTCGGAGACCGGCAGGACCTTGACCTGCATCGGAGCGAGCCACACGGGGAACTTGCCGGCGAAGTGCTCGATCAAGATGCCGATAAAGCGCTCGATGGAGCCGAAGCACACGCGATGCAGCATGACGGGACGCTTCTTCTCGCCGTCGGCGTCGACGTAGGTGAGGTCGAAGTTCTGCGGCATCTGGAAATCGAGCTGCACGGTGCCGCACTGCCAGGTGCGACCCAGCGAGTCCTCGAGGTGGAAGTCGATCTTGGGGCCGTAGAAGGCGCCGTCGCCCTCATTGACCACGTAATCCATGCCGAGCTTGTCGAGCGCGACCTTAAGGCCCTCCTCAGCGGCGGCCCAATCCTCGTCGGAACCCATGGAGTCCTCGGGGCGCGTGGACAGCTCGACGTGATACTTGAAGCCGAACTTCTGGTACACGGAGTCGATCAGGCGCACCACGCCCACGATCTCGTCGGTGAGCTGCTCAGGCGTGACGAACAGGTGCGCGTCGTCCTGATTGAAGCAGCGCACGCGGAACAGGCCGTGCAGGGCGCCGCGGAGCTCGTGACGGTGCACCAGGCCGATCTCACCTGCTCGAATAGGCAGCTCGCGGTAGCTGTGCGGCTTGGAGCTGTAGACGAGAACGCCACCGGGGCAGTTCATCGGCTTGATGCAGTACTCCTCCTCGTCGATCATGGTGGAGTACATGTTGTCCTTGTAGTGGTCCCAGTGACCGGAGGTGAGCCACAGGCTCTTGTTCATGATCTGCGGCGTGGAGATCTCCACGTAGCCGGCCTTGTGGTGAATCTCGCGCCAGTAGTCGAGCAGCGTGTTCTTGAGGATCATGCCGTTAGGCAGGAAGAACGGAAAGCCCGGGGCCTCGTCGCGCATCATGAAGAGGTCCATCTCGCGGCCGATGCGACGGTGATCGCGCTTCTTGGCCTCCTCGAGCATGGTGAGATGCGCCTCGAGCTCGTCCTTGGTGGCAAACGCGGTGCCGTTCACACGGGTGAGCATCTTGTTGGAGGCGTCGGCCTTCCAATACGCGCCGGAGACGCCGGTGAGCTTGAAGGCCTTGAGCGCCTTGGTGTAGGTAAGATGCGGGCCGACGCACATGTCGATGTAGTCACCCTGCTGGAAGAAGGTGATCCGGGCGTCTTCGGGCAGGTCGCCGATGTGCTCGACCTTGTACTTCTCGCCGCGCTCCTCCATGAGGGCGATGGCCTCGGCGCGCGGCAGCTCAAAGGTCTGGAACTTGAGGTTCTCCTTGACGATCTTCTTCATCTCGGCCTCGATGGCGGGCAGGTCCTCCTCGGAGAGGGTCTTGTCGCCGAGATCGACGTCGTAGTAGAAACCGTTGTCGGTGGCCGGACCGTAGGCGAAGTCGGCCTCGGGATACAAGCGCTTGATGGCCTGGGCCATGATGTGGGCGGCGGAGTGGCGGATGACATGCAGGGCCTCGTCGCCCTCGACCTCGGCTACGGAGCCGTCGTTGAACAGAGCCTTCATATGAGTACCTTCCTTATAAGGTGTATGACCTGAATGGCTGTCTAAGTGTACCCGTTTTCATATGGGGATGCGTTTCCAAACGAAGACGTCATGCGCAAGCCGACTTCTCCCCTATTAGCTCCCCCATTTGAAAGCGCACCCGCCATCGGAATGCGATGACGGGTGCGGATCGGCGCGCGGCAAGAGACCCCATGCGCTACATGGGGCGCAGACGCGCCTATTGGATGTGAGTACGGCAGTACGGGCAAACTTTCCAATGAGCCTCGAGCGGCTTCTTGCAGGTGGGGCATACGTTGCGAACCTGCGTGTTGCAGACGGGGCACACGATAAAGTCCTTCTCGATGGTGGTACCGCAATTGGGGCAGTTGCCGTACTGGGCAAGCTGACGCTCGCGAAGAGCCATCTCGAGCTCCTGCTCCTCGCGATCGGAGGCGTACATGCTGGGACGCATGACCAGGTAGGCGATCAGACCGACAAACGGAATGAGGGCAAGCAGGCCCCACGCCCAAAATGCCTGAACACCGCGACGTTTGGCGTCGATGAAGACGTAAGCGACGGAAAGCAGGTAAAGGGCGACGACGAACGCGATGAAAACATAGACGACCATCATCAATTGAGGCGACATAAGCTCCTCGATGTACTTGGACATGCGGACATACCTTTCAGCAGGGTTGCACGACGGCAAAGCTGGTCATAATCGTTCAATATTGTATACCCATGCTCAAAACCATGCACCCTTCGGCCAGCGACATGCTCCCCTCGCACGTTAATGACATAGCTTTTAACTGCGGTCGAAATCCAACGGTTCGATGACCGTGCGCATCAAGGGGCGCTTCCTTGGACAACGATAGAGGAGATCCCTTGGACAACGCTTCGACGCTTCGCTCGGCATCACGCTCGCAGACGCGCCACGAAATGTAACTCTCGAAACAAACCTAATGTCATCTTGGGATTAAAAACTTCGAAAGTTAACTCTCGAGGATCAAGAAGCTTCTGCTCAACGAAAATCGGCTCCGAAAGTAAACTCTCGGGGCCGATTATCCTCGGTACCAGTCGCGATCATCAAGAAGCCACACGCCCTCGAGGAGCAACGACTCAGAAAAGCTCTATCAATCCCAATGAGCCCACCTTGACGCCACCCGTGGCAGGCACACAAGGCGCCAACCCGAAGACAGACAGACGCTTAGCTCAAATCCTCGCCGTTGGAAGCGATGACCTTCTTGTACCAGTAGAAGGAATCCTTGCGAGAACGGTTAAAGGTGCCCCGGCCCTCATCATCCGCATCGACGTAGATGAAGCCGTAACGCTTCCTCATCTCTCCGGTCGATACGCTCACTAAGTCGATGCAACCCCACGGCGTGTAGCCGATCAGGTCGACACCATCATCGACCGCTTTCTTCATCTCCTCTATGTGACGGCGCAGGTACTCGATACGGTATGTATCGTGAATCGCGCCATCGGGCTCCACCGTATCAACCGCACCAAGACCGTTCTCGGTAATCATGACCGGCACGCGATATCGGTCGTACACCTTGTTGAGCGTATAACGTAGACCAACCGGATCGATGGGCCAATCCCAATCCGTAAGCTCCAAATACGGATTGCGAACGCCGCCCATGATGTTCCCGCTCGTCTGGTCGGTAAACTCATCCTCGCGTGCGGTTTGGCAAATGCTCTGGTAATACGAGAACGTATAGAAGTCGCATGTACCCGCTTTAAGGTCAGCACGCTCCTCGCCGGAAAGGTCAAGCTCGACATCGTGACGGCGAAAATACGTCCATGCGTAGTATGGATACTCGCCTCTCAGCATAACGTCGGAACACATGCAGTTGCGGTACAGGTCGTCCGCCTGAACCAGCAGCTGATCCTCGGGGCAACACGTACGTGGATACTGGGTGATGAGGCAGATCATGGTGCCGAAATGGAAGGCTGGGTTGATTGCCCTACCAGCTTTGACCGCACGGGCAGCCGCCACCATGATGTTATTCAGCGCGTTAAGGCGCTCGTTCAGATAATCGGGCTGCTCGGTGAAAACTCGGTGCCCTCATGATAGATTCCGCCCTGCCCAAACGCACTCATGGGCAGCAGCATGTCATTTACTTCGTTGAACGGCAGCCAGTACGTCACCAAATCGCTATAGCGCTCGAGCACCGTGGTAGCATAACGTACGTAAAAATCTATAACTCGCTTATTTCGCCAGCCACCATACTCGGTAACCAGATGCAGTGGCATCTCGCTATGCGAAAGTGTCACAACAGGCTCGATGCCATGGCTGCGCAGGGCCATTAAAAATCGCTCGTAATACGCAAGCCCCAACTCGTTGGGCTCCGAATCGTCACCGTTGGGGAAGATGCGGCTCCAATCAATTGAAAAGCGATACGCCTTGAACCCCATTTCGGCAAAAAGGTCGAAATCCTCTTCGTAGCGACGATAGCAATCCGAACCCCACTCCGACGGGTAAACGTAGGAGGAATCCCGGTTAAGACTAATTCGGCGAGGCCTTGTGTGAGAGCCGTTCGTGACCACATCAGAAACGCTCAGACCCTTTCCATCGGCATCATACGACCCTTCGCACTGATTTGCCGAGGTAGCACCGCCCCACAAAAAACCCTCTTTGAATCCCATCGTATTACCCCTCGTCGCTGAACTTCAAAACGCGCATCATGATCACCGCAACAATCATCGCCAAGAAAACGCCAATCATGTAATACGGGAACGTTTCGGTCATCGCCAACGGAAGAGTGCCAAACGGGACAAAACCGAAAGAGAGGTACTGAACGGTGAACATGCCCATGACAACTCCGCCCGCGGCACCACCGACCATCGTTGCGATCATTGCCTTGCGATACTTTGCGATAAGGCCGAAGAACACTGGCTCGGTAACGCCAATTAGTGCGGTAACGCCCGTAGATGAGCCGATGGACTTAATGTTCTGGTTCTTGGCGGTAAAGAAGATATACAGTGCACATGCGGCCATAGCAGCATTGGACGCAGCTGTGCAGGGGTAGATAAAGTCGTAACCGAGCGTCGCGAGGTTTTGGACCGTAATCGGAGACATTGCGACCTGCATACCTGTTGCGAGCATAAAGGGATAGACAGCAGCGCAAATGGCACCGCCGACCGGGCCAAGCGAGGTGTAGAGCCAAAGAATGCCCTCGCTACAAACGTACCCAAGAAGTTGCCCGCAGGGGCGAGCAGGGAGAACCCGATAATCGCAGCGGTTAGGAACGTCACAAACGGGGTGACAATAATATCGATCATGGAAGGAACGACCTTCCTGCAGGCACGCTCAATCCAAGAGGCAACATAGACCGTAAGAATAGCGGGAACAACCGTGGAAGAGTAGTTTGCGAAGGTAATGGGAATGATGCCGAACAGCTGAATCGACTGACCCGCCATGCCCACAAATGTCGGATGGATCAAAACCGCCCCGAGTGCCGCCGCAACATAAGGGTTGCACTTGAAGCGCTTTCCCGCAGAGAACGCAATCAGGATAGGCATGAAATAGAACGCCGTGTTGGCGCACGTGTAGAAGAAGTTGTACTCAACGGAATCAGCGCTAATCCAACCGAATGTTTGGATCGAATACAGGACGCCCTGCAGCAGGCCGCATGAGACGATAGCGGGAATGAAGGGAGCGAAGATGCCTGAGAGCGTATCGAAAAAAGGATCAAATATGTGACGCGGAGAGAAGTCACGGTTGCCCGTGAGATTGGCATCTAGGTTCTCGTCGACTGCATCCTCGCGAGCAAGGCCCGAACGATCGCAAATTGTGGAGTAAACCTCGCCCACCTGCTGCCCGATGATTACCTGGAGCTGGTCACCAGACCACTGCTTCCCAATAACACCGGGCAAGCTCTCAAGTTCATCGGTCTTCACCAAGCCCTTATCCTTAACGTTGAAACGCAAGCGCGTGACGCAGTGGGTAAAGTAGCTGATGTTGTCTTTTCCGCCAACCATGTCAACAATGCTGTCGGCAAGCTCGGCATACTTGTCCTTTGAAGCCATAACAAGCCCCTTCGTTCGATACCTTGGGAGACGCGCATATTCCGGTGACCAGCTTGGCGCAGCGCCACACGACCGCCCGCCGCGGGAGCGCGCTCAGAGCAACGCCTAGTTGCCCGCTCCCTTGATGCAAATCCTGCTTACATGAATCACGAGATAGAGCTTCTCCTCATCGGTGAGCTCCGCTCCCCACGTCTCGCCAATATGAGTGGCGATTATCTCCACGCATTTCACGCCCTCGGGAAACCGTTCCCCTATTCCCTGGTAACCGTTCAGCCCCTCGGCAGGCAGCGCCTTGCCACCATGGATGCGCGCGAACAGATAGTGCAGGTGCGTCGCATAACGCGAAAACGCGAACGAGGTGCGATCCACCGAAACACCGAAGTGGTTCTCCACGATCTCAGTGATGTCCTCGAGCATATCCTCGTCTCGCTGCGCCGCTGCCAGCTCCTCCTCCGTCGCAGCATCTACGCGAGCGTTTACAAAGCTCATGGCAATCCCCGTGGCTTCATCGTCATGCAGGCCAACCTTGAACTCGCGACGAATTCGACGAACAAGCTGACGACCCAGGCGGTACTCATCCGGGTAGTTTTGCTCGACGTCATAGGCCAGCGGCATGCGTACATGGATGTTCTGCTCCGCGCGCTTGATGGCAAAGGCGATATGATCGGCAAGGGTGAAGGCGAGATTGGGGCTCATCTGGTATGAGAGCTGTCCGCGCGCTCTGTCTGCTGCTGCAGCCGCAAAGACAAGCACATCTTGGGGAATGTCCTTCACGCCCTCGAGTTGACGCTCGTCCACGCTGTAATACGTGTGCGAAACACTTGAGAGCTCGATCTCTCGCGGCATCTTGCCATAACCGATGCCCTTGCCCATAGCGATGCACTCGGCGCCGGTGCTGTCTATGCACACTGCGATGTTGTTATTGATGCTGCGAATGGCCCGCATACCAGCCTCCTTCCAATCCTCGGTTGCAATGAACCGGCATCATTTCTACGTACGCTCAAAATGAAAAACCCTCCGAAGCCACCGCGCCGCGCTTTCGCTTGGCAAATACGGTGCACGCCTCGAAGAGTAACGTCCCGGCCTCATATGCAACTGTAAGCAGGTGCTCGGTGCAGGCCCAATACAGGTAACCTCTCGAACTGAATGCAGTGTAGGCCATGTTTTCGATTGACACCGCCCTCGCACACAGGCACTCGCCAAACGGCACATAATAGGTCGTGAACGGATATACACCGCAATCGAGTGTTGGCTCAATTCCTAAAGGCGTTCGGAACAGACATTTCCCCGAGGGTTAACTCTCGGGGCGTTTTAACCTTTTATTTGGCGCAACACTGCTTCGAGAGTCAACTCTCGAAGAAATGCATCGGCGGGTGAGAGCACGGGTGGGTCAACTGGCCCTCCGGATTGAGCAGAGCTCGGACTCGTTCGGCACGGCAACCGGAACGGCTCCCCTGACAGCCAGCACTACCGACGAGACCAGGGGCCCTGACATACCGGACTCGCCAGACACGACGGTTCATCTGCAACCCAACAGCAAGTGCCTCTGGCAGCCTCCGCCATTACCCTGGCAGTAAACTAGCACAAGTCAAACATCGAGTGTCAGTTGACGGCTTGAGCCCTCAACAGGTCGCTACGGTCAATCTCAGAATCATGCGAGCAACCTTCGTGCGACGTCCTACGCTAACAACATGAAGCGTTTCTTGTGGACATATCGGCATTTCAATCTGGTTGGCGATCAAGGGGTTATCCGAACGAGTGACCCTCTTGAACTCGTCAATGACTGCCGCCTTGCCACCTCCCGCCGAACGACCTGCCGCTCGACCAAATCGGCAAACTCGGCCTTCGCGGACAAATCCACGTCGCCGTTCCGAGCCATGCAGAGCGGCATCATCAAGCTGGCATAACCACTCATGTGATGAGCTCGCCCACCCCCCTATTCCTTCGTACGGCTCAGCAGGGACGTCTACGCGGAGTCACCCGAAGCGACCCTCGTTCGCATGGCCAGCCGTCTTAATCGGGGCGAGCTGGCGGTCATGATCAATCAGCTTTTGAGCTGCTATCGCATTGCAACGGCGTCATCGTGAAAGCACGACCCCTTTCGACGGAGACTCGACTGCTGGAGCAGCTCAATCGATCCAAAGGTAAGCGGGGAGTCAAGATCGTGAGAAGTGCACTCGCATACGCTGTGGCAGAAACGGCCTCTCCTGCAGAAGCAAGGATAGCGGCGCTCATAACCCTTCCCACGCGATGGGGCGGGAGGGGCCTTCCCATCCCCGAGTCAAACGCGGAGATAGTGCTGGCCACACCTGGGGCACCTGGGACGCACACGGAGATGAGGTCTGCCGAAACAAAGAAAGTCCAAGAGCAAACCGATGCAGCCGATGGCAATACGATCAAACGATATGCAGATTTCCTCTGGAGGACATGGAAACTCATCCTCGAATACGACAGCGACGAATTCCACGCATCGCGAGAAAAACTAGGAGCGGACAGCGTACGCAGGGCCGAACTGCAGAGAGCGGGCTACACCGTGGTCACCCTCACCAATCGGCAGCTATCCAATGTCGATGAGTTTTCCATCGTCGCTGATGCCCTTCTTAAAAAGATGGGCAAGCAACGCAGAGCCGCACGGCTCGAAAACTACGGCAAAACCGAGCGTGAATTGCGTCGGCAAGTTTTCTCCTACGATCCGCTGCTCATCGGAATTGGCTGAGCCACCCTTTGAGATGAGTGCTCAGAGCGGCTTTCACGCTTTAGACGCCAAGAAGGTTAAGTGGCGAAGTGGCGAAATGGCGCAAAAGCGCAGTGGCGCGAAGACGCAATGGCCACTCGGTTCTAAGCAGGCATCGAAGCTGTGCCGCGGTCGTCCACCCACCTCTCCCCTCAACAATTGAATTGATGCGCATGAGATTGTCTCGAAAGTTGACTCTCGAAGAGCCAAACGCCATGGGGCATGCCGAGAGCCTCCGCGAGAGTTAACTCTCGAAGAGCCAGACGCCGCGAGCACGCTGAAAACCTCCGCGAAAGTTAACTCTCACGAATGGGACGATCCTACCCCACGCACACGAGTGAGCACCGCACCGTTCGCCGTTCATACAACAACAGGAGAGGACACAGTTAACGAGAGGGGGGCACCGTTAACGAGAGAGGACACCGTTGACGGCGGGTTTGGGACGCTCCGCCGAAACGGCATTGTGCAGATAAGCGACAGGCGTAGCATTGCTTATTGACACTTCGTCTACAACGCTTCGAAGCCGTGGGAAGCGCAAGCATCCTGACGGCACACGGGGCTACGGCCAACAAGGCCCATCGACTTGACGACAGGAGACGCAATGGCTCAGACGTTCGACATCGTCATCGCAGGTGCGGGCGTACCGGATGCGCGATTGCCCGGCAGCTCGCACGGTACGATCTCTCGATCTGCGTATTGGAAGCGACCAACGACATCGCCCTCGGCGCCTCCAAGGCGAACGGGGGCCTCGTGCACGCGGGCTACGACCCCGCCCCCGGCACCGTCAAGGCACAGGTGAACGCTCGCGGATGCGCCCTCTACGGCTCGTGGTCGGAAGAACTCGGATTCCTCTTCCGCCGGACGGGGTCCATGGTCCTAGGGTTCTCGGAGGAAGACCGTGCCCACCTCAAGGTGCTCGAGGAAAACGGGCACGCCAACGGGGTTCCCGAGCTTGAGATCATCGGCCCCGAGCGCATCCGGGAGCTTGAGCCCCGCGCGAGCCGCGAGGCAACCTGCGCCCTGTGGTGCCCCTCGACGGGATATGTCGACCCGTTCGACGTCGCCATCGCGTGCGCCGAAAACGCCGCGGCGAACGGTGTTGCGTTCGTGCGCAGTGCGCCCATACAGGCGATCGACACGCTCGTCGCGAATGCGCCACTGCAGACGGGTGACGCACCTCTTTCGAGCCAGCCCGCTCGCTTCGCCATGCACACTCCGCGCGGGACCTTCCACGCGCGCATCCTCATCAACGCCGCTGGCAGCGGTGCCACCAAGATTTCCGCCATGGCGGGCGGCGAGGCGTTCGAGCTCGCATGGCGCCAAGGCAACATCGTCGTGCTCGACAAGGAGCCCCGCGCGCTCATGCCGCTCTACCCCGTCCCCACGCCCGTCTCCAAGGGCGTCATCGTGACGGGAACCGTCCACGACAACACGGTGATCACCGCCACGGCCGCTCTGCGCGACCCCGGTGACCGCGACACCTACGCATCCGACGTCGAAGCCCTGCTCGCGGGCGCCCGCAAGCTCGTCCCCGACCTCGATACGCGACGCGTCGTGCGCTCCTTCGCGGGCGGACGAGCGGTCATCCGGGGCCTCAATGACTTCCTCATCGCACCCTCCTCGACCGCACACGGCCTGTTCCACGCCGCCGGCATCCAGTCCCCCGGCGTGGCGAGTGCACCCGCGGTCGCCGAGCTCATGGAAACCCTCCTGCGGGAGGCGGGCGTGGAGCTCGTGGAGAAGCCCGACTGGCAGCCGCGTCGCCGCGCGCCCGAGGATTTCGACCGCTCCACCACCGTGCATCAAAACGAGCTCATCGAATCAGACTCCGCCTGGGGGCGCATCGTCTGCCGATGCGAGACCGTCCCCGAGGCGGAGATCGTCGCCGCGATCCACCGCACCCCGGGCGCGTCTCCGTCGAGGGCGTGAAGCGCCGCTGCCGCGCCGGTATGGGCAGGTGCCAAAGCGGGTTTTGCCAAAGTCGCGTGCTCGAGATCCTCGCCCGCGAACTCGATTGCCGTCCGGAAGACGTGCTCCTTGAAGACGAGGGCTCGTGGATTGTAGATGGCGTGCTGAAGGAGGGCCGATAGATGGGAGAGATCCGGACGCGCGACTTCGACGTCGCGGTCATCGGTGGTGGACCGGCAGGCATGGGCGCCGCGCTCGCGGCGCATGAGGCAGGCTCCAGCACCGTCATCATCGAACGCAACGAGCACCTGGGCGGCATCCTGCGCCAATGCATCCACCCCGGTTTCGGGCTCACGCACTTCAAAGAGGAGCTCACCGGCCCCGAGTATGCGCAGCGCTTCATCGACAAGGTGTCCGAGGCGGGAATCGAGACCATGCTCGGCAGCATGTCCTCGCGATCGACGGCGGAAAGAGGGGCGAATGCGGCATCGGGGACGTCGATGGCGCCACCGCACGCCACGAGGCCCCCGACACCGGCGGGCACTCGGTCACCGTCATGACCGAGTCGGGCATGGTCGAAATCACCTGCCGCTCGGTGGTGCTCGCCATGGGATGCCGAGAGCGCACGCGTTCCGAGATCAAGATCCCCGGCAGCCGCCCGGCGGGCGTGTTCACCGCGGGCCTCGCCCAGCGATACATCAACATCGAGAACCTGCGCCCGGGGCACCGCGTGGTCATCTTGGGCTCCGGCGACATCGGTCTCATCATGGCACGCCGTTGCGCGCTCGAGGGCATCGAGGTCGAGGGCGTCTACGAGCTCATGCCCTACGCGAACGGACTGCACCGCAACGTCAAGAACTGCCTCGAGGACTTCGGCATCCCACTGCATCTATCCACCACCGTGACGCGCGTCATGGACGCGACCGCGTGGAGGCGGTCGAGGTCTCGAGAGTCGGCGCGGACCTCTCCCCGATCCCGGGTACCGAGCGGATCGTCCCCTGCGACGCCCTGCTGCTCTCCGTGGGCCTCATCCCCG
>ENA-OPZD01000336-OPZD01000336.1-human-gut-metagenome-genome-assembly--contig:-NODE-336-length-12554-cov-3.935141_pt1 | contig 12554 bp, 11 predicted proteins | sample MGYA00242479_ERZ504495 | MGnify/ENA primary metagenome ERZ504495 (study PRJEB26092, sample SAMD00036286) | human gut metagenome | host: Homo sapiens | study: EMG produced TPA metagenomics assembly of... | reverse complement strand
CGCGCGCCTTCACCCATCACGCGTCTCGCTCGAGACCTCGCGCATCGCGCCGCGCACTCCGTCGTGCCGCGGGCGAGGCCGAGCGAGCCGAGCGCTGCGAGACGATCTTCAACCTGCAGGCGGCCGGCCTCAAGACGCGCCTGGCGCACACGTTCACCAAGCATGCGGTGATCGGCCTGTCCGGTGGTCTCGACTCGACGCTCGCCCTGCTGGTCACGGTGCGCGCCTTCGACGCGCTGGGGCTGCCGCGCTCCGGCGTCCACGCCGTGTCCATGCCGGGCTTTGGCACCACGAGCCGCACCAAGTCCAACGCCGAGTGCCTTGCCGAGCACCTCGGCGTCGACTTCCGCACCATCGCCATCGGCGAGGCGGTGAGCCGCCACTTCGCCGACATCGGCCACGACCCGAGCGTGACCGACGTCACCTACGAGAACGCCCAGGCGCGTGAGCGCACGCAAATCCTCATGGACCTCTCCAATGAGGTCGGCGGCTTCGTCATCGGCACGGGCGACCTCTCGGAGCTCGCGCTCGGATGGGCCACGTACAACGCTGACCACATGAGCATGTACGGCGTCAACGCGGGCGTGCCCAAGACGCTTGTGCGCCATCTCGTGGCATACGCGGCCGATGTCTTTGGCGGCGAGACCGCGGTGACCCTGCGCGACGTGCTCGACACGCCGGTGTCGCCGGAGCTTTTGCCGCCCACGGGCGACGGCGAGATCGCACAGCGCACCGAGGATCTGGTGGGTCCCTACGAGCTGCACGACTTCTTCCTCTACCACATGCTGCGCCATGGGTTCGCACCGGGCAAGATCTACCGCATGGCGTGCCGCACGTTCGCCACGCCCGCGGATGGCGGCCCGGTGGCGGGCGCCGCGCCCGCCACCGGGCCGGCGACGATCCTGTATTGGCTGCGGACGTTCTACCGCCGCTTCTTCGCCCAGCAGTTCAAGCGCAGCTGCCTGCCCGACGGCCCCAAGGTCGGCTCGGTGAGCGTGAGCCCGCGCGGCGACTGGCGCATGCCCAGCGACGCCTCCGCAGCCCTTTGGCTCGAGGAGATCGATAGTCTGACATAGGGACCGCGCTCGACTTACTCCATCTCCTTGTCGGGCTGGATAAGCTCCTCGTAGCCGCTGATGGCATCGCGCGCGCCGGGCAGCACCGAGAGCAGGAAGCTGTAGATGACCTCGATGATGAGGGTGGCGGAGATCTTGGAGAAGGTGAAGTCCACGGTGGTGAGGAGCGCCTCGTAGTTGACGGTGCGCAGCACGATGTCCGCGAGCGCGCGAGCGGGGCGTGACTGTTGCCGCAGATGAGGATTACTGTGGCACCGCCGCGCTTTGCCGCGTGGGCGATGCGTTCGAGTCTCTGCGACTTTCCCGAGTTGGAGATCAGGACGAGCACGTCGTTCTCGCGCATGGTGAGGGCGAGCGAGGTCGAGCTCTCCGTGATCGTGTTCGCCACGCTCCTGATGCCGAGCTGGCCGAATTTGATCGCGGCGTCGATCGCCACGGCGTTGGTGTTGCCCACCGCGGCGAACATGATGAGGCCCGCATGCGAGAACAGGTCGACCACGCGGCGCATGGTCGCCTCATCGAGCGCGTCGAGCGTCGAGGCGATCTCGAGCTGCTTGGCGTTTTTGATGTTCGCGAGCGATTGGGCGAAGTCGCCGAGCGAGACCTCGCGCGTGACCTGCTCATCGTCCTGGACAGCGAGGTCGCGGGCAAGGGAAAACTGGAACGAGCGGAAATTCTTAAAGCCGAGCTTCCTGCAGAAGCGGGACACGGACGCTCGGACGTGCTGCTGGCACGGGCGAGCTGCGCCGAGGTCATCTGGGGCGCGCGATCGGGGTTGGCCAAGATGAGGTCGACGATGCGCTGCTCGCTGTCGAGGAAGCGACGGCTTGAGGTGATGAGCGGGAGTGCGCTCGGAAGATCTTGGGCGGTCATGACTCTCCTTAGGGGGTTGCCTTTCCTTTATGATACCCAATGACTGATTTCTTTCATTAACAATGCCGTAAATGGAAGATTCTTGCCGTTCACGGCTGTTGAAATACCTTTCACAGAAGATTTAATATATGAAAGAAACCAATCAAACCGCTGCATGGTAGATTGAAGCTGTCAGAAAGCACCGAAGGGGTGCACGAGAAGTAGGGAGGGAACATGGCAGAGAAGTACGACATCATCGCTGCCACAGGCTGCCCCACGGGCATTGCCCACACCTTCATGGCGAAGGAGGCGCTCGAGAAGGCTGCGGCCGAGCGCGGCCTTACCATCAAGGTCGAGACCCACGGTCAGGTGGGCGTCGAGAACGAGTTGACCCAGGCGGAGATCGCGGCCGCACGCGCCGTCGTGGTCGCCGCCGACAAGGACGTCCAGGCCGAGCGTTTCGCCGGTAAGCCCATGGTTTCCGTTGGCGTCTCTAAGGCGATTGCCGTCGAGCCCGCCGGAGCCCTGATCGACGCAGCCCTCGCCGCCAAAGCCGATCCCGCCGCTGCGGCTGCGGTCGCCGTCGCCGAGACCGCTGAGGCCGAGAAGGAATCGATTGGCCATCAGCTCTACAAGCACCTCATGAACGGCGTGTCCCACATGTTGGTGTTCGTCGTCGCCGGCGGTGTCCTCACGGCCATCTCGTTCCTGTGGGGCATCACCTCGTTCGACTCCACCGCGGCCGACTACAACACGTTCGCCGCGATGCTCAAGACCATCGGCGGCACCGCCATGAACCTCATGGTTCCTGTGCTCGCCGCCTACATCGCCGAGTCCATCGGCAAGCGCCCGGCGCTCGTCCCCGGCTTCGTGGCCGGCATGATCGCCATCCAGGGTCTTCCCGTGAACCCCGCGACCGGCCTCATCGACGCCGGCGGCTCCGGCGTGGGCTTCGGCTTCCTCGGCGGTATCGTGGGCGGCTTCCTCGCCGGCTATGTCATCCTGCTGCTCGAGAAGGTCTTCGCCAAGCTGCCCGCCAACCTCAACGGCTTGAAGGCGATTTTCCTGTACCCGTTGTTCTCGACGCTCATCGTCGGTCTCGTGATGCTCGGCATCTCCGGTCCGATGGTTACCATCAACAACGCCATGATGGACTTTCTGCGTAGTCTGCAGCACGCCGGCGCCATTCCGCTGGGTATCGCCATCGGCTGCATGTGCGCCGTCGACATGGGTGGCCCGGTCAACAAGGCGGCCTACGTGACCGGCACCATGCTGCTGGGCGCCGGCCTCGAGGCTGGCGTGGGCACCGCGGAGTACGCCGACGGCACCGCGTTCATGGCTGCCGTTTCCGCTGCCTGCATCGTTCCGCCGCTGGTCACGAGTTTCGCCGTCATTGCCGGCAAGAAGTACTTCTCCCAGGAGGACCACGATGCCGGCATCGTCAATATCATCTTGGGCTGCACGCACATCACTGAGGGCGCCATTCCGTTCATGACCAAGAACATCTGGCCGGTCATGCCCATCATGATGCTCTCCGCGGCGATTGCTTCCGTGCTTACCCTGTTCTTGGGCGTTCACGTGCCCGCTCCGCATGGCGGCTTCTTGGTCCTGCCCGTGGTCGATGGCGGCCTGCAGTGGGTCCTCGCCATCCTCGCCGGCACGGTCGTGGGCGGCATCCTGTTCACCGCGTTCAAGAAGGCCGAGTGGACGAAGGCCCAGCGTGAAGCCACGGCCGAGGTGGCGGTCAACGATGCCCCCGTTCCTGTCGACGCTACCGCTGAGGCGGCTGAAGCCCCTGCTGAGGTTCCCGTTGACGCCGACGACTCCGAGGGCTTTGTGAAGGACTCCGATGTCCTGTCCGCCATCGATCTTGACCGCGACGGTGCCCTTAAGGTGATCACCGCCCACGCTGTCGAGGCTGGTATCGCCAACGACTCCGATGCCCTGCTCGCCGCGTTCCTCAAGCGCGAGTCCGAGGGAACCACGGGCATGGTCGATGGTTACGCCATCCCGCATGCCAAGACCGATGCGGTGGTACGTCCCGCGGTGGTCGTGCTCAAGGCCGCAGATGGTGTCGCCGCGTGGGATACCATGGACGGCGCTCCTGTGACCTGCGCCATCGCCCTGCTCGTGCCGGAGTCCCAGGCGGGCACCGCTCACCTACAGATCCTTTCCAAGGTCGCCACGGCCCTGACCGACGATGTCTTCCGCGCCGCCTGCAAGGCCGAGGACGATCCCGCGAAGGTCGCCGGTCTTATCAACGAGCGACTGGCGTAGGACTTCCTCGCAACGCTTGCCTGTCGGTCGGCGGCGCACCTCACCGCGCCGCCGACCTTCTCATTCATTGCCCTCTGTGCCCGAGGTCGTAAGAAAGGGGCGGCACATGATCTACACTCTCACTCCCAATCCGGCCATCGACTACAACATCTGCTGCGATGGCCTGCAGCCAAATACGGTCACCCGCACGCGCGATGCCGTGTACACGCCCAACGGCAAGGGCCTCAACGTCTCATTCACCCTCGACCACTATGGCGTCGATACGGCGATTCTGGGTTTCTTCGCTGGATTCTCCGGCCGCTACATCGTCGAGGGCGCGCGTGAGCTCGGCGTCGGCGTCAAGCCTGTTTGGACCGAGGGCATCACGCGCGTGAACGTCTTTTTAAATGCCGGCCCCGATACCGAGTACAACATGGTGAACGCCGGTGCCGCGATCACCGCGGCGGACGAGCAGGCCATGTTCGACCTTATCAGCGGGCTTGAGGACCTCGACTGCCTGGTGATCTCGGGTTCGCTGCCGCCGAATGCTTCCGAGGGCTTCCTGCGCGGCGCCATCGAGCGCGTTCGCGCGAAGGGCGCCCAATTCGTACTCGACATCTCGAGCCCTCAGCTCGCTGAACTTCTCGAGCTCGAGCCGCTGCTCATCAAGCCGAACGATGACGAGCTTCGCGACATCTTCGGTATCGACGTCACCGCCGGTGATGATGCCTCCGTGGCGGACGCTATGGCGGAGCTGCATGCTCGTGGCGCGCAAAACGTTCTGCTCACGCTTGGTGGTGCCGGAGCGTATTTCTCAAATGGGGAGCACTTGTGGTTCTCCAACCGCACCTTCGATGTAGAAGTCCGCTCCACGGTGTGCGCCGGCGACTCCTCGCTCGCTGCCTTCCTTTCCATTTGGTTTGCCGAGCGCGACCGCGTGGAGGACGCGCTGCGCCGTTCGATGGCGACGGGCGCCAATGTGGTCGAGTGTGCCGGACTGGGCGACTTCGCCCATGTTGAGGAGTACGAGAAGAATATCGAGGTCCGTCAGGTCAAGTAGCGGGACGCTAGTTTCGACCCTTGGTGGCTATCGGGCCCGGCCATGCTCATTGTCCAGTGGAACCGCGTTTTGGCCTCGTCGAATCGTTCGGCGGGGCCTTATTTTCCCCGTTCGTTCCCCTCTGGGGGCAACAGGCGCATAATGGATGAAGCGCCCAACGTGGTGGGGTTGCCGATCCCGTCACGGGGCCTCGCGTCCGTGCGTCGGCCGTCGCCCTTGAGTAGGCGCGCGGCACCGCATGAGATCGAACGCCCCGAAGGCGCACGACATGCAACCGCTGCGCACGAGAAAGGACCAGTTCATGCAGTTCTCAAGCCGTCTCGACCGCTTTGGCGCCGAGGTGTTTTCCTCCCTCAACGCCCGCCGCGTCGCCCTCGAGGAACGGGGCCGTACGATCTACAACCTTTCTGTGGGTACGCCTGATTTCGCCCGTACCCGCATGTCGTGGAGGCGTTGACCGAGGCCGCTCAAGATCCGCAGATGTGGAAGTACTCCCTGCGCGACGTGCCTGAGCTCAAGCAGGCGGTGTGCGACTACTATGCCCGTCGTTTTGGCGTCGAGGGCATCACGCCCGACATGGTAGCCTCGTGCAATGGCACGCAGGAGGGCGTGGGGCATTTGGGCCTCGCCTTGCTCGACCCGGGCGATACCATTCTCGTACCCGATCCGTGCTATCCCGTCTTCGAGGCGGGCGCTAAGATCGCCGACGCCGAGCTCGCCTATTACCCGCTCGATGCCGAGCATGATTTCCTGCCGTACGTGGCGGGCATCGACCCCGCGGTGGCGGACCGCGCCAAGTACATGATCGTCTCCCTTCCGGCAAACCCCGTGGGGTCTGTGGGCAACGATGCCCTCTACGACGAGATCATCGCGTTCGCGCGCGAGCACGACCTGCTCGTCGTGCACGACAACGCGTACTCCGACATCGTCTTCGACGGCCCGCGCGGCGGCACGTTCCTCGCGCATCCCGGCGCGCTCGAGGTTGGCGTGGAGTTCTTCTCGCTTTCCAAATCGTTCAACGTCACGGGCGCGCGCATCGGCTTTTGGTGGGCCGCCCCGATGTGGTCGCCGCCTTTGCCAAATTGCGCAGCCAGATCGACTTCGGCATGTTTCTGCCCATCCAAAAAGCCGCCATCGCTGCGCTTGCCGGCCCACTTGAGGAGGTTGAGGAACAGCGCCTCACGTATCAGGAACGTCGCGACGCCCTGTGCGATGGCCTCGAGCGCCTGGGTTGGGAGCGCCCCAACGCGCATGGCTCCATGTTCGTATGGGTCAAGCTACCCGGTGGCCGTACCGATTCGATGGCATTTTGCGAGGAGCTCATGGAGAAGGCCGGGGTAATCGTGACGCCCGGTGCGAGCTTTGGGCCCCACGGCGAGGGGTATGTCCGTATGGCGCTCGTTTTGCCGCCCGAGGGCCTCGAACGCGCCGTCGCCGCCATCGAAGAGGCGGGTATTTTAGGGTAGGTCCCAGCGGGGGCATGTCTTATAATCGGTTTTGCAAGTTTTCACAAGTGCAAATTCGGCGAACGTGTCGAACGGTACCGTGAAGTGTCGGAAATAACGTAATTGGTAATTGCTCGCATGGGTCGGGCATTGGAAAGGAAGTATTCACATGGTTAACGATCGCAAAGTCGCCGTGATTGGCTGCGGGTTCGTCGGCTCGTCCTCGGCATTCGCCTTATGCAAAGCGGCCTCTTCTCCGAGATGGTCCTCATCGACGTCGACCGTAACCGCGCTGAGGGCGAGGCTCTCGACATCGCCCACGGCGTCTCCTTCGGCAGCCCCATGAAGATCTACGCCGGCGACTACTCCGACGTCTCAGACGCCGCCGTCATCGTCGTTACCGCCGGTGCCGCCCAGAAGCCCGGCGAGACCCGCCTCGACCTCGTTAACAAGAACGTCGCCATCTTCGGCAGCATCATCCCCCAGATCCGCGAGAGCGGCTTCAACGGCATCCTGCTGATCGTCTCCAACCCGGTCGACGTTCTCACGTACGCCGCCATCAAGATGAGCGGCCTGCCCGAGCGCCAGGTCATCGGCTCGGGCACCGTGCTCGACACCGCCCGCCTCAAGTACATGTTGGGGGAGCACCTGAGCGTCGATCCGCGCGACGTTCATGCCTACATCGTGGGTGAGCACGGCGATTCCGAGGTCGCCGCTTGGTCCAGCGCCACGGTCGCCGGCGTGCCGCTGAATGATTACTGTGAGCTGCACGGCCATTTTGACCATAAGGCCGCGGAGGCTCGTATCGCCGATGACGTGAAGAACAGCGCCTACGAGATCATCGAGAAGAAGCGCGCCACCTATTACGGCATCGCCATGAGCGTGCGCCGCATTTGCACCGCCATCATGCGCGATGAGGACACGGTTCTGCCGGTATCCAGCCTCATGGTGGGAGAGTACGGACTCAGCGACCTGTGCATCTCCGTGCCGACCGTCATCGGCCGCAACGGCGTGGTGACGCGCGTTCCCGTCGCCCTGTCCGATGATGAGAACGCCGAGTTCCAGAAGTCCGCTGCCGCCCTCAAAGCCATCATCGACGACGCCGGCCTCAACGGCTAACGTGCTCGTGGGGACGGATGCATGGTGTGTGCGTCCCTCATCGAGAACATGTCCAGGCCCCCGGTTCTAGCGGGAGCCGGGGGTTTCTTTCGCCCGTGTCTCGACGCCGTGGGCTTTGGGTGCACGCACGGGCTAGAATGGTCCAAACGGATGGTCGATGGGAGGCGGACGCTCCATGGAAGAAAAGGGAAAGCTGTCGCTCAAGGCAAAACCCGCCGGGAATTTCCTGGATTACGTGCGCACGGCTATGGATACGTTCGAAGAGCGTCCCCTGTGTACGGTCGACAGCCTGGTGTTCTCCTGGCTCTCCTACACGCACGTGGGGCCTGAGCTCACGCGCGCGTGCACGGTGCGCGGGGTCGCCCTGCATGAGCTCCTCCGAGCTGAGGATTTCGACGATATGTTTGGAACGAGCTGGGATGTACAGGGCAGTCGGGACCTCCTATTCGCCGTATGCGCGAGCCCGCGGTTTCGGTCGTGCCGCCTGTCCATCTTGCGGTTCAGGACGGACAACGTGAGCGAGGAGCAATTCGCCGCCATGACGTTTCGGCTTCCCGACGGTTCGTCCTATATCGCGTTTCGCGGGACTGATTCCACCGTTGTGGGCTGGAAGGAAGACTTCAACATGACCTTCCTGAGTCCCGTTCCCGCCCAGGAGGAGGCTGCCGCATATGTAGACGATGTTGCCGAGCTGACGTCCGGCACGTTGTACGTGGGTGGTCATTCCAAAGGCGGAAACCTCGCGGTGTACGCCGCCGCCATGTGCGTGCCCGTGCACCGGGAGCGCATCCGGCGCGTATTCTCTCACGATGGTCCGGGATTCCATCGCGAGTTCTGCGCCGCGGAGCCCTATCGTCGCATTATGCCCATCATGGAGAAGACGGTGCCCAAGTCGACCATGATTGGCGCCGTGCTTTCCGAGGCGCCGGATTTCACACCGACTATCGTCGAGAGTGACGGCATGTCGATGCTCCAGCACAATCCCTTCCTCTGGGCCGTGGACGTCGATGCCGCCGAATTCGTGCGGGCAGATGGCTATACCGCATCATCACGGCTCTTCGATGCAACCCTCGACGCATGGATGGACAAGTACACGCTCGCCGAGCGCGGTAGGTTCGTCGATGCGCTCTTCGACGTCATCGGCGTGACGGGTGCCACGCATTTTTCGGATATCATGGCGGATCGCAAGACGAATGTGCCGCTCATGCTCAATGCCGTCGAAACGCTCGATGAGGACCTGCAGCAGTTCGTTAAAGACGTGGTCATATCGTTCGTGAAAACGGCGACGGTCGAGCGTGCCGCGGGGGCGGCGAGCGGCATCATCGACTCCCTCAAGAGCGCGCATCCAGCCTTTGGGGCAATCGCGCAGCGTGTTGGCGATGGGGAGATGAACGTCCGGTCGTGACGGGGCGATCGCTCCTTCGGCAACGCCTCCGATGATAATGACTTTCATGCTCGGTTCCTTTCGTTGGGGCCCCGGTGGTTGTCGGACAATCTGGTGTGTACAGGTGGACCGGATGTAGGCATCGCGGGTTGCGGGAGACGTGGGGCTTTTGGACGATGCGACACCTCTGGCGGTAAGAATGTCGAAAATCCTCCGGTTTTCAGACTCTGTTATCAACATTCTTACCCTCGATTGGCAAGTAAGCATGCCGACGGTGCCTCGTGGTTGCGCTAGCCTTTCGCTTGCATCGGGGTGTGCGCCCCGGGTGTCCTATCGGTATCTACCATACGCAAACGCCGTCTCCTTGTCTGTGACTTCGTCACCAAGGCGCTGCAAACAGCCGCGGGTATAATGGCGAAGTTCGGATGATACAGAAGGGACCGCTTCGTGAAGATAAACCACGCCATCCTGCATATCCTCGACTTCGACTCCGCCGTCAATGTGCTGAGCGAGCGTGAGCTCGATTTCGATACCCGTGCCGTGCGCTCATTCGTGAGCTCCCATTTGCGTCGAGCCCGCACGAGCGTCGACAACCGCCGCGCCGCCTTCGCGCAGGACAGCGCGTTTGCCGGCGAACTCAAGGGGTATTTCTTCGGCGATCGTGAGTTCGTCGATCTCTCGCAGCAGATCGCGGAGTTCTTCGCCTCCGAGCTCTCGAAGGCTGACAAGCTCGAGTCCACCGACGTGCTCGTGGCCGATTTCGAGGACGACGACGATGTGCGCTGGTTCGCGGTTCTACTCATGGCGAGCCGCACCGCGTTCATGCACGAGGTGGCGCGTGAGGGAGGCGAGGTTCGCAACGACATCGCCAAGCGCTATGCCATCCTGCCCGGGCCCTCGCAGAAGGTATCCTCTTACGCGCTCGTCCGTGCGAGCTCCATGGAGGCGTTCTACGTGGATAAAAAGCGCAAGATCATGGGCGAGGACACGTTCGTGATTCCCGATGGCCTGCTCCAATGCGAGGGTGGCGTCTCGGGCAAGGAGGTCATCGAGGCGGTGACCCGCATCGTCGAGGAGGTCGCCGAGGAGCATGGGGCGAACACCGCGGTGGCACTCGCGAAGGCGAAGGCCGCCGTCGCCGAGAAGGTCGAGGTGGATGAGGAGATCGCCCCCTGGGATATCGCCGAGGACATTTTCGAGGACGAGCCCGTACTCAAGGAGCGTGTGGAGGAGCGCGTGCGTGAGGAACGCCTACCCGAGCGCGTTGCCGTCGAGCGCGCCGTGGTGGAGCGCGCACCGGTGCGTAATCATAAGATCCGCACCGATACGGGTATCGAGATCAGCTTCCCTGCGGAGATGCTCAAGGACACCGAGTACGTTCAGTTCGTGAACGAGCCCAACGGCCTCATCTCCATCGAGCTGAAGAACATCGGCAGCATCGAGAACAAGAGCTGATCGTCTAAGGCGAAAGGTTGCCAAACGGCCCGGAAGGCGTAACGAACGTACTGCCTTCCGGGCCGTATGCGTGCCCGGTTCTTGCTGAAACGGGACGTTAGATGCGGAGCGGATTACTTTACGAGCATGAGTGCATCACCGACCTTGACGAGCGGGCGTCCGCCAAGCAGTGTGTTGGAGGAGCCCACGAGGTCGATGGACTCGAGCTCATCGGGGTTGCTCACCACGCAGGTGACCACGTCATCGCAGCCCGCGGCCTTGATTGCCTCTTGATCGAAGGACAAGATCGGCTGCCCGGCAACGACGATATCGCCCGCCTCGACATAGCGGATGAAGCCCTTGCCGTCCATGTTGACGGTGTCCAGTCCAATGTGGACGAGGATCTTGGCACCTCCCTCGGTGAGCATGCCGATGGCGTGGTTGGTGACGGTGACCGCGTCAATGCGGCCGTTTGCAGGTGCGTACACGACGTTGCCAACGGGCAGGATGCCGTAGCCCTTACCGAGTAGCCCCTGGGCGATGGCTTCGTCGTCGATCTCCTTTTGGCTCACGAGCATACCCGAGATGGGCGCATACACGGTGTCGCCGCGCGTGGCGAACATCGCCGGCACCGGCGTTTGGGCATCGTCGGTGCTGTGGAACACGCTGGTGATCTTGGAGAAAAAGCTCATTGGTTGCCTCCCATGGCGAGCGTTGCGCGCCGAGGGCATCGGCGCTTGAGACGAGTTAATCCTAGCCGATTTCGGGCTCTCGAGCGGGGACGCGGCAAGCGGAGCGGCCAACGGTCGCGTCATTGCCAGATCATGCCGCAGGGCCGGCGATTATGAAGCGGCGAGATCGCGGTGGGCCGGCAGGCCATGCAGCCCCGTGGCCTCGGTGCATCCGGCGACGATAGCCGCCTCGAGCGCCCTGGTCGCCATGAGTCCGAGAAGGTCGATGGGGATTGCGGCGCTCGTCTCCTCATCGAGCTCGCCGCTCGCGAGGATGTAGATCGTGTCGCCGTCATTGCTGGTGTGGGTGGGGCGGATGGTATGCGCATAGGCGTCCGCCGCCATTTGGGCAACCTTGGTGGCATGTGCCTTGGTGAGCTGCGCGTTCGTCACGATGCAGGAGATGGTGGTGTTCGTGCGGTCGAGCGGCATGGTTAGCTGCTCCGCCATGTCGAGCATCGCTTCCTCCATGTCGGCGATCTCGGTTCCGTCGGCGCTGGTGCGCATACCCGCGATGGGGGAGTGCGTCGCGGGATCAATCACGTTGCCCACGGCGTTTACCGCAGAGATGGCTCCCATCTGAAGAGCCCCCAGCTGGAAGGCGCGTGCGCCAAGACCCGATTTCATGCAGCGGTCGGGTCCGCCGAGTTTGCCTACGGTGGCTCCGGTGCCCGCTCCGACACATCCTTCGGCAAGGGGGAGCGACGAGGGCGTGACGAGCGCCTCGCGCACCGCAATGGCGCCGTCGAAGCTCGTGGGGCGCGCTTGAGGGTTGGCGAAGGCGAGATCGAACAGGCAGCTGGAGCACACGATGGGAACACGGCCTACGCCCACATCGAGCCCGATCCCATGCTTCTCGAGCTCGGTGGCGGCTCCCGAAGCGGCTTCGAGGCCGTAAGCGGAACCGCCGCTTAGCATGACAGCGTGCACCTTGTCGACGGTGTTTTCCGGCCTAAGTAGGTCTGTTTCGCGTGACGCCGGTGCCGCGCCGCGTACGTCCACGCCGCCCGTGCGCCCTCGGGCGCGACGATCGCGGTGCACCCGGTGCCCCAGCTTGGTCCGTGTAATGCCCGAACTTGAACCCCGGGATGGACGTGATGGGAATGGGGGTGAGGCTCATATCAAATCCGTTCTTCTGGAAATATGATGTAAGCGAGGCGGGGGTGGGGGCGGCGGAGGGCATATAAGGCCCGAGAC
>ENA-OPZD01000335-OPZD01000335.1-human-gut-metagenome-genome-assembly--contig:-NODE-335-length-12561-cov-2.316632_pt1 | contig 12561 bp, 6 predicted proteins | sample MGYA00242479_ERZ504495 | MGnify/ENA primary metagenome ERZ504495 (study PRJEB26092, sample SAMD00036286) | human gut metagenome | host: Homo sapiens | study: EMG produced TPA metagenomics assembly of... | reverse complement strand
TTAATGGCTACCTTAAATGCGTCTGTTACATATTTCTCACTGCCAAGGAATCCGGCTGCAATAAGAACTACGTCTACAGGAATGACTTCTTCTGTTCCTTCTACAGGTACCATCATCATACGTCCTGTCTTCGGATCTTTTTCACTCTTTAATTTCGTGAGTTTGGCCTGGCAGACATTTCCGTTTTTATCTTTGATAATTCTGTAAACAGTAGTCTGGTATACTCGTGGATCGTGTCCGAATACAGCAATAGCTTCTTCCTGACCATAGTCTGTTTTGAGGACTCTCGGCCACTGCGGCCATGGGTTGGATGGTGTTCTTTCCACTGGCGGCTTCGGCATCATCTCTAACTGGATCACAGATTTGGCACCCAGACGGATAGATGTTCCCACACAGTCATTTCCTGTATCACCACCACCGATGACCAGAACATTTTTTCCTTTGGCAAGTTCATATGGAACTTTGGCAAAATCAGAGTCCAACAGCGCTTTTGTTACCTGTCCCAGGAAATCTACTGCGAAATAGATTCCTTTTGCATCCCTTCCCGGAACTTTGATGTCTCGTGGATTTGATGCTCCGCAGGCAAGGATGACGCGGTCGAACTGTTTCAGAAGTTCTTCTGCCTTGATGTCCTTTCCTACGTTTACATTTGTAACGAATTTCACTCCCTCTTCTTCCATAAGATGGATTCTTCTGTCAACAACAGCTTTGTCCAGCTTCATGTTTGGGATACCGTAGCGGAGAAGTCCGCCTACACGGTCTTTTCTTTCAAATACAGTTACACTGTGGCCTCGTCTGTTTAACTGCTGGGCTGCTGCCAGTCCGGAGGGACCGCTTCCAATGACTGCAATAGATTTGCCTGTACGTACTTCGGGAATCTGCGGAGTTACCCATCCGTTCTCATAGGCTGTCTCAATAATCGCACGTTCGTTTTCCTTTGTGGACACCGGTTCTCCGTTTATATTACAGGTGCAGGCTGCTTCGCAGAGTGCAGGGCAGACACGTGAAGTAAATTCCGGGAAGCTGTGTGTCTTGCTCAGTCTTAGGAATGCCTGTTTCCAGTTGCCTGTATAAACCAGATCATTTGTCTCAGGTACAAGATTATGCAGAGGGCAGCCAGATGCCATACCGCCGATCATCATACCTGACTGGCAGAATGGGACGCCACATGCCATGCAGCGTGCACCCTGAAGTTTCTGTTTTTCTTTATTTAACGGGGTCCTGAATTCTTTGAAATTTGCAATGCGGACCTTTGGCGGCAGAACCTTTGCCGTCTCTCTTTTATACTCTAAAAATCCCGTAGGTTTTCCCATGATTTCCTCCTTTTCGCCGCACGGACTGCGGCAATAATGGTATAGCCATGTCATTTTTATTTCATGACAACATTGATAAGCTCACACGATATATTCAATTATTATCAATGCTTGGCACCAATACTTTCGTAGAACGCTTCCATCTGTGCCTGCTGACTGTTCAGACCTTTTTCTTCCAGTTTTGCACTTAAAGTGATCATCTTCTTGTACTCATTTGGAATGAGTTTCTTAAAGTGCGGCAGATAATAATCAAAGTCAGCCAGAACTTTCGCACCGAGTTTGGAACCTGTTGCTTCTACATGAGCTTCAATCAGGTCGCGAAGTTCTTTTCTGTCATATTTATTTTCCACTTTTTCGATGGAAATCATAGCTTTGTTCAGGTTCTTGTAAAGAACATTATCCACATCCAGTACATATGCGATACCGCCGCTCATACCTGCTGCAAAGTTCTTGCCAGTCTTACCAAGTACGACTACGCGGCCGCCTGTCATATATTCACAGCCATGTTCTCCTACACCTTCTACAACTGCAGATGCACCGGAGTTACGGACTGCGAAACGCTCACCTGCAACACCATTGATAAATGCAGTACCACTGGTTGCACCGTAAAGGGCAACATTACCTACGATAATATTCTCTTCTGCTTTGTATGCAGCTTTTTCCGGAACCTTCAGGATCAGTTTACCACCTGAAAGTCCTTTTCCGAAGTAGTCATTACTGTCACCGGTCAGTTCCAGTGTAAGTCCTTTGGGGATAAATGCACCGAAGCTCTGTCCGCCGGCACCGTTGCAGTGTACAGTGATGGTGTCATCTGCAAGTCCGTTTTTATTCTTTCTGGTAATCTCTGCACCAAGGATGGTTCCGAATGTACGGTCAATGTTTGTCAGATTTACAGAAAGCTCTGTTTTCTGACCTTTATTGATTGCATTTGCGCATTTCTTAACCAGAACCTTTTCATCCATGGTCTTTTCCAGTTCGAAGTTATATACGGCTTTCGGGTCAAAAGTAACTTCTGGTCTTTGCCTGCGAACGGATTGTTCAGGATTGCACTTAAGTCTACTTTGCCCTGATGTGGTTCCTGTACGTTGTCTGTCTGAACAAGGAGATCTGTACGGCCTACCATTTCACTGACTGTACGGAATCCGAGCTTGGACATGTATTCTCTTAACTCCTGTGCGATAAAGCGCATGAAATTCTCTACATATTCCGGTTTACCTTTGAATCTCTTACGAAGTTCAGGGTTCTGTGTTGCCACACCAACCGGGCAGGTATCCAGATTACATACACGCATCATCACACAGCCCATAGTTACAAGAGGAGCTGTTGCGAAACCGAATTCCTCTGCACCCATCAATGCTGCGATTGCAACGTCACGACCACTCATAAGCTTACCGTCTGTCTCAATGCGGACACGGTTTCTCAGACCATTCTTGAGCAGTGTCTGATGTGTTTCTGCAAGTCCCAGTTCCCATGGAAGTCCTGCATTGTGGATAGAACTTCTCGGAGCTGCACCTGTACCTCCGTCATAACCAGAGATCAGAATAGTTTGTTGCACCAGCTTTTGCAACACCTGCTGCAACTGTACCGACACCTGCTTCAGATACCAGTTTGACAGAAATATCTGCATATTTATTTGCATTCTTAAGGTCATTAGATTAACTGTGCCAGATCCTCGATAGAATAGATATCGTGGTGCGGTGGCGGGGAGATCAGGCTGACACCCGGTGTGGAATGACGGGTTTTGGCAATCCATGGATATACCTTCTTTGCAGGAAGATGTCCGCCTTCACCAGGTTTTGCACCCTGCGCCATCTTGATCTGGATTTCTCTTGCAGATACAAGGTAACGGCTGGTTACACCGAAACGTCCGCTGGCAACCTGTTTGATCGCAGAGCATCTGTCATCACTGCCTCCTGCGGAATCCAGTCTTTCATCACTTTCACCACCCTCACCTGTATTGGATTTTCCATGGAGGTGATTCATGGCGATTGCCAGTGTCTCATGTGCTTCCTGTGAAATGGAACCATAGGACATGGCACCTGTCTTAAATCGTTTTACGATATCATCTACGCTCTCCACTTCTTCAAGTGGAACCGGAGTCTCAGCAAACTTAAAGTCCAGAAGTCCTCTTAAGTTTCCGTGGTTTTCTTTATCTACCAGATCTGTGTACTGTTTGAACAGATCGTAGCTTCCTGTCCATGTGGACTGCTGCAGAAGATGAATAGTCTGAGGATTGTAACGATGTTCCTCTCCCTGGCTTCTCATCTTGTGTGCGCCTACGCTGTCCAGAGTCAGGTCTGTCGGAAGTCCTAACGGGTCAAATGCTTCTGAGTGAAGCTTCTCTACATTCTCTTCGATGTCTTCCAGTGTGATTCCGCCCACACGGCTGACTGTACCTGTAAAGTATTTCTCGATCACATCTGAGGAAATACCGATTGCCTCGAAGATCTGAGATCCCTGATAAGACTGGATGGTGGAAATACCCATCTTGGAGCAATCTTTACAATACCGCTGATCACTGCATGATTATAGTCATCTACTGCTGCATAATAGTCTTTCTCCAGCATATGGCTGTCGATCAGTTCATGAATGGTCTCAAGGGCAAGGTACGGGTTGATGGCACTTGCACCGTAACCAAGTAAGGTTGCAAAGTGATGTACTTCTCTTGGCTCACCGGATTCCAGGATAATTGCAAGGGAGGTACTCTTTTTCGTCTTTACCAGGTGCTGATGAACTGCGGATACTGCCAGAAGTGACGGGATCGGCATATGGTTTTCATCTACTCCTCTGTCTGAGAGAACAAGGATGTTTGCACCCTCACGGAATGCTTTATCTACTTCTACGAAAAGACGGTCAATGGCTCTCTCAAGTTTCGTACTCTTATAATATAAGGTAGAAACAACCGCTGTCTTGAAGCCTTCATGTTTAAAGCTCTTAATCTTCATCATGTCTGTATTTGTCAGGATCGGATTATTGATCTTTAATACCTGACAATTTTCCGGTTTCTGCTCCAGAAGGTTTCCGTCTTTACCAACATAAACACTTGTGCTTGTAACGATTTCCTCACGGATTGCATCGATCGGAGGGTTAGTAACCTGTGCAAAAAGCTGTTTGAAATAGTCAAATAATGGTCTGTTTTGTTTGGAAAATACTGCCAGCGGAGTATCTACACCCATAGCGCCGATGCTCTCTGCACCATTTAACGCCATGTTTCTGATGGAAGTACGATACTGCTCATAAGTATAACCGAATGCTTTCTGCAGACGCGCTCTCTGCTCAGGTGTATATTCTTCCGGTCTTTCGTTAGGAATCTTGATGTCTTTTAACTGTACCAGATGACTATCCAGCCATTTCACCGTATGGCTGCATTTTTGCATATCCCTCTTTCAGTTCATTGTCATCGATTACTTTTCCCTTTACAGTATCTACAAGAAGCATTTTTCCAGGATGGAGACGCTCTTTTAATACGATCTTCTCTTCCGGGATTGGCAGAACACCCACCTCTGAGGAAAGGATCATATAACCATCGGAGGTAATATAATATCTGGATGGACGGAGACCGTTTCTGTCCAGGACAGCTCCCATCACATCACCGTCTGAGAAGAGGATAGATGCAGGTCCGTCCCATGGCTCCATCATAGTTGCATAGTACTGGTAGAAATCACGCTTTGCCTGTGAAATAGTATCATTGTTTGCCCATGGTTCAGGGATTGTGATCATCACTGCAAGAGGCAGCTCCATGCCACTCATTACCAGGAATTCCAGTGTATTATCAAGCATTGCAGAGTCGGAACCATTTCTGTTTACAACAGGGAGCACTTTATGAAGCTGTCCCTCCAGATATGGTGATTCCATATTTTCTTCTCTTGCAAGCATCTTATCTGCGTTGCCGCGGATGGTGTTGATCTCACCGTTGTGTACCATAAAGCGGTTCGGATGTGCTCTCTCCCAGCTTGGGTTTGTGTTGGTACTGAAACGGGAGTGTACCATAGCGATAGCAGATTCATAATCCGGGCTCTGGAGGTCTTCGAAGAAAGTACGAAGCTGTCCAACCAGGAACATACCTTTGTAAACGATGGTACGGCTGCTCATGGAAACTACATAAGTATTATCATTACTCTGTTCAAACTCACGTCTTGCAATGTAGAGCATACGGTCAAATGGAAGACCTTTTTCCACATCTTCCGGCTTTTTGATAAATGCCTGCATAATACATGGCATACATTCTCTTGCCTTGTGTCCAAGCACTTCCGGGAATACCGGGACCTGACGCCATCCAAGAAGTTCCAGGCCTTCTTTCTCAAGAATGATTTCAAACATCTTCTTTGCCTGTGCGCGTTTGATCTCGTGCTGCGGGAAGAAAAACTGTGCGATGCCATATTCTCTCTCATCGCCAATCTCAAATCCCTCTTTCTTACAGGCTTTCTTGAAAAATTTATGGGAAATCTGGAGAAGGATACCTACACCGTCACCGGTTTTGCCTTCTGCATCCTTACCTGCGCGGTGTTCCAGATGTTCTACGATCTTTAATGCATTTGCAACAGTATCGTGGGTTTTCTTGCCTTTGATATTGACAACTGCTCCGATACCACAGTTGTCATGCTCAAATTCAGACCGGTACAGACCTTGCTGTTGCTGCTGTTCTCTCACTTCTTTCATAATCTCCTCATCCTTTCTATTTCTGCTGTTCTTCGCTTATTTTTATTTCAAGTACACGAATGTGTTTGAGTAATTAATTACCTTTATAATCGACTGCCGCCTGAATAAATCCTCTGAATAAAGGATGTGCATGGTTCGGACGGGATTTGAATTCAGGATGTGCCTGGGTTCCTACATAGAACGGATGCCCTGCAATCTCGATCATTTCTACAATTCGGTTGTCAGGAGAAGTTCCTACAATATTCATTCCCTTCTCCTGAAGTTCTTTACGGAATGCGTTGTTTACTTCATAACGATGTCTGTGGCGCTCATGGATTTCTTTTTTGCCGAAGAGTTCATAGGATTTCGAACCTTCTGCAAGAATACATGGATAACTTCCAAGTCTTAAGGTTCCACCGATATCTTCGATATCTTCCTGATCCGGCATTAATGCAATTACCGGATGCTTTGTCTCCGGATTCAGTTCAATACTGTTTGCATCTTCGTATCCAAGTACATGGCGGGCAAATTCTACGATTGCCATCTGCATTCCCAGACAGATTCCAAGATATGGAATCTTATGTACCCTTGCGTACTGTGCTGCCAGGATCATTCCTTCTGTACCTCTGTTTCCGAAACCACCCGGAACCAGAATACCATCTACATTGTGAAGCTGCTGATCCAGATTCTTCTCTGTCAGTTCTTCGGAATCGATCCAGTCAAGCTCTACTTTGGCTCTGCAGGAAATTCCTCCATGTTTCAGTGCCTCTACTACACTGAGATATGCATCATGAAGCTGTGTATATTTTCCTACAATTGCGATCTTTACTGTTTTATTCGGATTTCTCAGACTTTCTACCATTTCCTCCCAGTCACTTAAATCCGGTTTTCTGTTTTCCAGACGGAGACTTGAAAGAACTACATCTGCAAGCTTCTCTCTTTCCATTGCAAGAGGAGCTTCATATAAATATTCCACATCCAGGTTCTGAAGTACATGTGATACAGGTACGTTGCAGAATAAAGCGATTTTTTCTTTAATGTCCTCTGTCAGCTCATGCTCACTTCTGCACACCAGTACATCCGGCTGGATTCCCATTCCCTGAAGTTCCTTTACGCTTGCCTGTGTAGGTTTTGTTTTCAGTTCTTCAGATGCCTTTAAATAAGGAATTAATGTTACGTGGATCAGGATTGCATTGTCATGTCCCACATTGAGCTGGAACTGACGAATTGCTTCCAGGAACGGTTGGCTTTCAATATCACCGACTGTTCCTCCCACCTCGATAATGGCAATCTTGTTTTCCTCCGGTGATTTGGCGCGGTAGAAACGACTCTTAATCTCATTTGTAATATGAGGAATTACCTGTACGGTACCCCCGCCGAAATCCCCGTGACGTTCTTTCTGAAGAACAGACCAGTAAACCTTACCGGTTGTCACATTGGAATTTTTATCAAGACTCTCATCAATGAATCTCTCATAATGTCCCAGATCCAAGTCTGTCTCTGTACCATCGTCTGTTACAAAAACTTCTCCGTGCTGAATCGGGTTCATGGTTCCGGGTCGATATTGATATAAGGATCAAACTTCTGCATGGTTACCTGGTATCCTCTCGCTTTCAGAAGACGCCCCAGAGATGCAGCTGTGATTCCCTTTCCAAGACCGGAAACAACTCCTCCTGTAACAAATACGTATTTCACTGCCATTTTGATTTCCTCCTCCATCATCCTTTGTTAATAAAAAAGCGTCAGATGCAGCTATCAGAGGGCACTTGACCCATCTGGTATTCTGCATCTGACGCCTTTGTCAGATCATCATATCTTCTATAATAATATGTTCAATTGGCTTTCTTTAAAAATATGCTATACTATAAAACATTTTTTTTTTCGTTTGTCAATAATGAATTTCCCGTTTTTAAGCAAAAGTAAATCAAATGTTACTGTTCACACACCACTATCCCGAGACATACGAGCCAAAATTCCATTGCCGCAGGCAATCTGGAATGAATTTTGGCTACGTTACTGTGAACGGAGTGAACAGTAACAATCAAATAAGTTCCTTCTGATAAACTATGAAGCAGTTATATTTTATGGAATTACTCTGAACACAGTCATAATACAGAAAAAACGAATCTGTAGAAGTTCATCTTCCAGACCCGTCTTCTCTGCGATAATTATTCGGTTATAAAAATGTAAAAATTTATGCAACTGCAAAATTTCTTTCAAATGTACGATCAAATTCCCGGCTCTCCCCGTGGCAGTCTACTGTCAGTTCTCTGGTCAGATCCAGACTAAGTACACCAAGGATTGATTTGGCATCAAATTAAAAATCTGTTGTAATAAACATCAATATCAAAAATCACATCTGCTTGCAGCATTCACAAATTCCTGCACCTCTTCAGTTGCATTTAACTTGAATTTTACTCTGTGACATCGTGATCACCCTTTCTGAAAACATTCTTTGTTTTTTTCTATCAGACGCCCATATTATGTTCCACATTTCAGAATTTGTCAAGTTTTTAAATTTATCCAATTTTCATAAAGCGCAGGGGTTCTATTGTGCATTTTGTTCGTTTATATATGTTTCACAGCATTATTTTATACACTATGTATGATTCCGTTCTATATTGGTTTTACCACTATGCGAGATTGATTCCATATATCATCGACAGGTTTCTGCATTTTTTTATGAATTTTTGCGACTTAACACTTCACAATATCTGCAAACTCCGCATTTGTATAATCCGGAATCTCCATCGGATAATTTCCATCAAAGCATGCCTTACATAACGGCAGGCTGCCTGCCATTCCTTCCAGATAATCTGTCTGCATGTAGCCAAGAGAATCTGCTCCGATCATTTTACAGATTTCCTCTGTGCTGTGGCTGGCTGCAATGAGCTGATCATTTGACGGCACATCCGTTCCGAAATAGCATGGATGTAAAAATGGCGGTGAACTGATACGTACGTGCACTTCCTTTGCTCCCGCCTCTTTTAACATGTGGATCAGGTTTGCAATGGTTGTTCCACGAACAATAGAATCATCCACCAGAACAATCCTCTTATCTTTTACAACAGATTCCAGCACACTCAGTTTCAGATGAACGCTGGACTCACGTTCTTCCTGAGTCGGTTTGATAAATGTTCTTCCAATATAGCTGTTTTTATAGAACGCAAATGCAAACGGGATTCCTGATGCTTCGGAGTATCCCTTTGCAGCAGGGAGTCCGGACTCCGGTACACCTGTTACAAGATCTGCTTCTACAGGATACGACTTGGCAAGAGATTTACCGCCGCGGATTCTGGCATCATAGACCTTCACCCCATCAATGGTACTGTCAAGTCTTGCAAAATATATATACTCAAACACACAATGCGCGCGTTTTGCAGCAGCAGACGCAAGCTCTTTATTTGACTTCAGTCCGTCTTTTGTGATCGTAAGAATCTCACCCGGCTCAATGTCACGGATAAATTCCGCACTTACAGATGTCAGAGCACAGCTCTCAGAAGCAATAACATAAGCATTTCCTCTTTTACCGAGACACAATGGTTTCAGTCCATATGGGTCGCGGACTGCGATCAGTTTTCTCGGGCTCATAACTACCAGACCATATGCACCTTTGATCTTCTTTGCAGTCTTTAGCACTGCCTCTTCTACTGTTTTAGAATGCACACGTTCTCTTGCGATATGGAACGCAATAACCTCTGAATCTGTAGTTGTATGGAAAATCGCTCCATTCTGGATCAGTTCCCATTTCAGTTCCGGTGTATTAACCAGATTTCCGTTATGTGCAAGTGCAAGAGTTCCCTTTACATAAGACAAAACAAGGGGCTGTGCATTCTCTGCAACAGAAGCTCCTGTTGTGGAATATCTTACATGACCAATACCAATATCCCCCTCATATTTACGGACAACATCCTGTCTGAGAACTTCACTTACAAGTCCCAGATTCTTATGAAACTTCACATTTCCACGCTCTCCCTTAGTATCAGAAACTGCAAGTCCGCAGGATTCCTGTCCTCTGTGCTGCAGGGAAGTCAGTCCATAATATATGGACGGAACTACATTGCCGCCATCCAGATCATAAATTCCAAAGACGCCGCACTCTTCTTTTATTCCAGCCATCTGATTTCCTCCGATCGTATTCTCTTGTCTGACTTTAACTTTACTTTCAAAACCCGCTGACATTGTTTTCTTATGTTTGGCGGGTTCCAAAATCAAATTATAATAATAGAAACAAATTTGTCAACCTATCCTTTTTTGCCATATCTCAAAAATTTTTTCTGAATTTTTTCAAAAAAAGTGCTTGACATCTGTTTTCATTTCGTTTATAGTACAGCACATAAAGCAAAGGCGCTTTGGAAAGATCTACAGAGATCGCATCCAGGGCGCCTTTTTCGTTTTATAAAACTTTCGTTTCATAGAAAATGTTCGATGAGGAATTTTCTATGAGACGAAAACCGCAGGCAGTCACAATGGTGATCTGCAGCGGCACTACACATATTCAGAAAATATTGCAAACCGAAAGGAGAGTACCTATATGGCACAGAATATCCCTGAACTGTACGGCAGCCTGGTCTTCAACGACAAAGTAATGAGAAGTAAACTGCCAAAAGACATGTACAAAGCATTAAAGAAAACAATCGAGAGCGGTACACACCTTGAACTTGATGTTGCCAACTCCGTTGCTGTTGCAATGAAAGAATGGGCTACCGAGAACGGCGCCACTCATTATACTCACTGGTTCCAGCCAATGACAAACGTAACTGCAGAGAAACATGACAGCTTCATTTCTCCTACAGGAGATGGTCAGGTGATCATGGATTTCTCAGGTAAAGAACTTGTAAAAGGTGAGCCGGATGCTTCCAGTTTCCCGTCAGGCGGTCTTCGTGCCACATTCGAGGCAAGAGGATATACAGCATGGGATCCGACATCACCGGCATTCATCAAAGACGGAACTCTTTACATTCCTACAGCATTCTGCTCCTACAGCGGAGAAGCTCTTGATAAAAAGACCCCTCTCCTTCGTTCCATGCAGACACTTGATAAAGAAGCTACAAAACTTCTCCATATAATAGGTAATAAAGATGTCAAACACGTAAATACAACTGTAGGTCCTGAACAGGAATACTTCCTGGTAGACAAGGAATTATACAAACAGAGAAAAGATCTTGTATTCTGCGGACGCACACTGATCGGTGCTCCTGCTCCTAAGGGCCAGGAAATGGAAGATCATACTTCGGTGCTCTGAAACCTCGTGTCGCAGCTTATATGCATGACCTGGATGTAGAGCTCTGGAAACTTGGTATTCCTGCCAAAACAAAACATAACGAAGTTGCTCCTGCACAGCACGAGCTGGCTCCTGTATTCGATACAACAAACGTTGCGGTTGACCACAACCAGTTAACAATGGAAGTAATGAAGAAAGTTGCCGACAAGCACGGACTTGTATGCCTTCTTCACGAGAAACCATTTGAGGGAATCAACGGAAGTGGTAAACACAACAACTGGTCTATGATTACAGATACCGGTGTAAATATCCTTGATCCGGGAAAAACACCTGCTGAAAATACACAGTTCCTGATTTTCCTGACAGCTGTTATCAAAGCAGTTGATGAATACGCAGATGTACTTCGTATTTCTGTAGCAAGTGCAGGAAATGATCACCGTCTTGGTGCAAACGAGGCTCCGCCTGCTGTTGTATCCGTATTCCTCGGTGATGAACTGACAGAAGTATTAAAATCTATCGAAAATGATGAATATTTTGCAGGAAGCCGCGCAGTCCAGATGGATATCGGTGCAAAAGTACTTCCACATTTCGTAAAAGACAATACAGACAGAAACCGTACTTCACCATTCGCATTTACAGGTAACAAATTCGAATTCCGTATGCTTGGTTCCGAAGCTTCTGTTGCAAACCCGAACATTATCTTAAACACTGCTGTTGCTGAGTGTGTTCACCAGTTTGCAGAACAGTTAAAGGATGTACCGGAAGACAAGATGGAGGATGCAATCCACGAACTGATCAAGAAGACAATTATTGATCATAAACGTGTTATCTTTAACGGAAACGGTTATACAGACGAATGGATTGAAGAAGCTACGAAACGTGGTCTCTTTAACCTGAAATCCACACCGGATGCTCTTCCTCAGTGGATCGCAGACAAGAATATTGAACTCTTTACCAAATATCATATCTTCACAAAAGAAGAAATTGAATCCCGTTATGAGATCTGGCTGGAATCCTATTCCAAGATCCTTAACATTGAGTCCAATACTATGGTTGAAATGGTACAGAAGGATTTCCTTCCATCTATATTCGCATATATCGACAAAGTTGCAGCTACTGCTGTTGCTAAAAAATCAGTTGTTTCAGATGTCAGCACAGCTTCTGAAGGAAAACTGATCAAAGAGCTGTCACAGCTTGCTGATGAGATTTCCACAGGTCTTGAGACCTTAAGGGCAGACACTGCCAAAGCACTTGCTACAGAAGATCCTCTGGCTAATGCAAAAGCATACCAGACAGTTGTTCTTTCTGATATGGATGAACTCAGAAAGTCTGTAGACGCAGCAGAAACTCTGATTCCGGATGCACTGCTTCCATATCCTACATATG
>ENA-OPZD01000334-OPZD01000334.1-human-gut-metagenome-genome-assembly--contig:-NODE-334-length-12566-cov-2.936249_pt1 | contig 12566 bp, 16 predicted proteins | sample MGYA00242479_ERZ504495 | MGnify/ENA primary metagenome ERZ504495 (study PRJEB26092, sample SAMD00036286) | human gut metagenome | host: Homo sapiens | study: EMG produced TPA metagenomics assembly of... | reverse complement strand
ATTTTCTATTGCAATTCTACTGGCAGTCTTTTATAATGTAGGATATCAATATGATTGAATATTTATGATATCAGTGATAAAAAATTTCAAAAATCTTTATATATAAGATCACCCCGCAGATATCATATTTACAGAACATGAAAGAATCGAGGTAATTCCCATGAGCGAAAAATTACAGTAGTTGCACTGGGCCACAGAGCATTAGGAACCACCTTACCGGAGCAGAAAATCGCTACAAAAAAAGCAGCCAAAGCTGTCGCAGATCTTGTAGAAGCCGGAAATCGTGTAGTCATTTCCCACAGTAACGGTCCACAGGTTGGAATGATCCACACAGCCATGAATGAATTTGGCAAAACACATCCTGACTATACATTTGCACCTATGTCCGTATGTTCGGCAATGAGTCAGGGCTATATCGGATATGACCTCCAGACCGCAATCCGCGCAGAACTTATTTCCCGCGGTATTTGTAAACCGGTAGCTACTATCCTTACACAGGTTGTCATTGATCCATATGATGATGCTTTCGCTGAACCTGAGAAGATCATCGGACGTGTCCTTACAGAAGAAGAGGCTGAAACTGAAGAAAGCAAGGGAAACTTTGTCACTAAACTGGCTGACGGCACTTATAAAAGAATCCTGGCAGCTCCGAAACCGCAGAAAATCGTAGAGCTTGAAACAATCCGCACACTTGTAGATGCGGGCCAGGTAGTAATCGCAGCAGGCGGCGGCGGAATCCCGGTTATGGAACAGGGAATCGATCTTCATGGTGCAAGTGCGATCATTGAGAAAGACCTTTCCAGCGGACTTCTTGCACAGGAATTAAATGCAGATACTCTTCTGATCCTTACCAGTGTTGAGAAAGTAAGTCTGAACCTCGGTCAGGACAATGAAGAATATCTTAATACAATTTCTGTAGATGATGCTAAGAAATATATGGCTGACAATCAGTTTGCCCCAGGCTCCATGCTTCCTAAATTCGAAGCCGGAATCTCTTTTATCGAAAAGGGAGATAACAGAAGAACGATCATCACAGATATTGCGCATGCAAAGGATGGATAATTTCGAAAAAACCGGAACTATCATTAAATGATTCTATAGCAATCCTCGTAAATAATACATTTAAGAGGATTGCTATATTTTATCTGACAATACAAAAAGACATATACCAGAGCAATACATATCATCTTTCCGGTATATGTCTTTTAATTATCATATTATGATGTCAGATTCAAAAGTTTACCCCTGACCTGATATTACATAGATTTACGTTCCGCAATCTCTGCCATCTTCGCTTCGTTCAGACGAGTATCACCATGCACACGGCTGTAGGAAAGATATCCGTTCATACGGTCAATCTTTGTCAGATTCTTGGAACCGCAGACCGGACACACGTCCATTTCAAGTTCCTCATGTCCGCAGTCATCACAGTAAGCAAGGGAAAGATTTACTCCCTCATAATATCCCAAAGACATGGCTCTGCGGATCAGATACGTATTGCTTCACGATTATAATCGATCGGATAACGTACATACTGAATCTTACCGCCGTTGCACAACTCCCAGAAACGTCCCTCCAGATCCTGTTTTTCAATCGGAGTTACATCTTCAGTCACATGACAGTGGAAACTGTTGCTTACATAAGGACGATCAGAAACCCCTTTCACAATGCCATACATCTTACGGAACTGTTCCACCTGCAGTCCACATAAACTCTCTGCCGGTGTTCCATAAATTGCATAAAGATAACCATCTTTCTCTTTAAATTCATTTACTTTCCTGTTGATATATTTCAGCACATCCAGTGCAAACTGCCCGTCTTCAGCAATGGATTTGCCATTGTAAAGTTCCTGGAGTTCATTTAATGCAGTGATTCCGAAGGATGCTGTCATTGGTTTCAGAATCTTGCCAATCTTTTCATTCGGTTTCAGATGTCCACCGTAAAATCCTCCCTCACAATATGCCAGCGGGTTGGTTGACGCACGCATCTGTCCCAGATAATCATAGGTACGGATATGCAGATTACGGATCATCTCAAGATAGAAATCCAGCACTTCGTAGAAATCCCTGCTCTCTGCTCTGGCTTTGGCAAGGATCATTGGAAGATGAAGGCTTACCGCACCGATGTTAAATCTTCCCACAAACACAGGAACATCCTTATCATCTGCCGGATACATACCGCCTCTCTCGTACCAGGGGCTTAAGAACGCACGACATCCCATAGGACTTATAACCTTTCCATACTGCTTGTACATACTGGAAATATATCCTTTTCCTGACATGGACAGCCAGTCCGGATACATAGTCTTGGCAGAACAGTCAACCCCTGCCTCAAATACATCCTCACTGATCTTGCCTTTTCCATGGATATTTTCATCATAAAGGAATACGATTTTCGGGAAGAGTACCGGTTTCTTGCGTCCTGCCTTACCCTGTCCGCCTTTATGCACTTCAAGAAGAGAAATACTTGCCATCTTCTCGAACTGCTTTATTCCAAGTCCAAGAGTTACAGTTACAAATGGATAATCCCCTCTGGAAGATCCGACTGTATTCAGCTTATACTCAATCCCCTGCCATCCCTGGTCAAAATCTCTGCGGACTTTGTCAAGCGCATACTCGATCGCACGTTCTTCACGTCCTGTCCAGCTCTCGTCAGAGTATTTCATAAATTCCTGAATATATTTATCGTAACTCTTCTGTGCATAAGGTGCAAGAATCTTGTCTACTTCCGGTACTGTGAATCCGCCATACTGCTGTGCAGCAGTGCTCAGGATAATATCACCCATAACATCAAAACGCAGTATCCAGTGTCTTAGGCTCATTGTACCATACATTTCCCATCTCAAATCCGCCGCTGAGTACAGATGCCACATCAAAGAGACAGCAGTTCATGGTATCCAGACGTGCAGACTGGTCATGAATATAAATATAACCATCTTACATGCCTGAAGTTCATTACGATTCATAAAAAATTTACGATAAAGCTCTTTGTTCAGTTCATTAAAGATCAGACTTCGCTTTGTAGCTACAAGCGCACTGTCTGTATTGGCATTACTCTTATCACCAATATAACGGATTGCCTGACTCTTGGTATATACATCATCCATCATATGGATAAAGTCAAGTTTGTAATTTCTGTAATCGCGGTAGCTCTTAGCCACTGCCGGGTTCACTCTCTCAAGTGCTCCCTCTACGATGTTGTGCATCTCCTGGATCTCTATCTCATTCTTTCCCAGTGCCTCCGCATGTTCTTCCGCAAACTGGCAGATAAATTCCTTCTCTTTATCCGAAAATGTGTATAAAATTCTGGCTGCCGACTTATTTACTGCTGCTACGATCTTCTGTGAATTAAACTCTTCTCTCGTACCATCTTTCTTTATAACATATATCATACCTTTTGCTCCATATACAATATATAGTATTTTTTCTTTCATTCACCACAATTCTTTCTATATGTGGTACGTTTAACAAGTATAGCACAGTCTCTGACAAAAGAAAGGGCAAAAATTATTCGTCATGATTGCTGAATTTGATACATGGCAAGATAATTATCTTGACCATCCAGAGATACCACAGATACCTCATCCCCGGCATGTAATTCTATTTTCTCCTCGTGGTCTGCTTCGTCAAATTTTACAGTTTCATCTTTTCCTGAAGAATTTCTGATTTCCAGAGCAACCTTCTCCCAGCCGGACACTATCCTGTATTCTCCCGGATCTATTGTAAAATCATACCCCTGGTCACTGGCATCTATATCGCCAATCTCTGATGCAGTATCATCCGTTCTGACAATATAATTCTCTCCGGTGAACATATACCAGTCCGGATTGCCCCTCTGTTCATCCTGTCCGTTCTTTACTGCACTGATGGTCTCAGACCAGTCATCTGTCCAGTTATTCTCATTACTTTCATTATTCTTATTACTCTCATTTACTTCATCAGAACTGCTGTCATCAAAAATACTGTTGAGATCTATGTCAAACTCATCATAGATAAATTCTTCTATCCTGTATCCAATCGTATCCCAATTCTCTGCCATCTGACCTATTATTACCATCAGAATCAGCACAATGATCCAGAAAATTTTTGCCTGCCTTGCCGCTCTTTTTTCTTCTCACTTTTTGCTGTCTTTTTTCCGGTGCTGTATGTACGGGCAGTCTGTGCGCTGTACGACTGACCTGATGTTTTCTTTGTCCCTGATGTTTGTATTCTTGAAGTTTGTACTTTTGTATTTTGCGTTCTAATAGTCTGTGTTCTGGCAGACGAAGTTTTTGCAGCTTTGGGAACTGTTTTATTTCTGTCAGACAAAGGGATCTCGTTCTCTGCCATTGCTTTTTTCACCTTTGCCGAAGCATGACGATAGTGCTCTGAACGGTCTTCGTTCAGATGATACAGTTCCATATCATTTCTATATGGCATTCCACAATATTTACACCTGCCGTTTACAATTGGTCCATCACAGACCTGACACCTTTTTCCCATATATCTTCCCCCTGAGTTTTATATAAATTTAACGCTTCATTCATTTACATATTTATTTTAACATTTCGCCCCAATCTTGCAAAGCTGAAATTGTGTTACTGTTCGTTCTGTTCTCCGTAACCATAATATCCCGCGAGATACTTCCAAATGAACAGTAATAATTGTCAAACTACCATTTTCCTGTTATAATAGCGTGGGAAAAGATAATGGATATTCAGTAAACAACAATATTTTTTATCAGTTTGCCATAAAATATGCAAATACAGAAATTACAGGAGGAATCCACTCATGGAACAGATTAAAATTCCTGACGGGTATCAGTCATCTTTAAATCTTCACGATACCCAGATTGCCATTAAGACTGTGAAAGATTTCTTTCAGCAGACACTTGCTCAAAAACTGAATCTGCTGCGTGTTCCGCTCCGGTATTCGTTTAATCCGTCATCCGGTCTGAACGATAACTTAAACGGCGTGGAACGTCCGGTAAGCTTTGATATCAAGGGTCAGCCGGAGAATGCTGAAATCGTACACTCTCTTGCCAAATGGAAGAGATATGCATTACAGAAATATGGCTTTGCTCATGGTGAAGGACTTTACACAGACATGATCGCGATCAGAAGAGACGAGGATCTGGACAATATCCATTCCGTATACGTAGATCAGTGGGACTGGGAAAAGATCATCAGCAAGGAAGAACGCAACATGGACACACTTGTTTCCACAGTACGTGCTATCTACAGCGTTCTCCGCAAAACCGAAAAATACATGGCTGTTCAATACGATTACATCGAAGAAATCCTTCCGAGAGAGATCGCATTTGTCAGCACCCAGGAACTGGTCGACATGTATCCTGATCTAACTCCAAAGGAACGTGAATACAAGATTGTCAAGGAAAAAGGTGCCGTATTCCTCATGCAGGTCGGCAAAACCTTAACCAACGGAGAACGTCATGACGGACGTGCACCGGACTACGATGACTGGGAATTAAACGGCGATATCCTTGTTTATTATCCTGTTCTCGACATTGCTCTGGAGCTTTCTTCCATGGGTATCCGCGTTGACGAGGATGCGCTTGACAGACAGCTTACCATCGCAGGATGTGATGACAGACGCAAACTTCCTTTCCAGAAAGCAATCTTTAACAAAGAACTTCCATATACTATCGGCGGCGGCATCGGCCAGTCCCGTATCTGTATGTTCTTCCTCAGAAAAGCACATATCGGTGAAGTACATGCTTCCCTGTGGCCGGAAGAAGTAATGAAAGAAGCAGCAGCAAAAGGAGTACAGCTTCTGTAAAAAAGCCGTAAACCTGGAATACTCAGAAATCACAGACACACAGATGTGTAAATACACAATGTATATCTGAGTGCCTTATCAGACAAATGTAACGGGGCGAATACAAAAGTGAATATTTTATTTTTTCTAACACCTAAAAGTGATGTAGCATATATATTTGAGAATGAAACTCTTCGTCAGACTCTTGAGAAAATGGAGCACAGGAAGTTTTCCTGTATTCCGCTTCTGAGTCTGGACGGAAAATATAAAGGAAGTATTTCCGAAGGTGATCTTCTCTGGGGAATGAAAACCTTAAATGTTCCCGGACTGAAAGAAGCAGAGAGCATTTCCATTATGGCAATCCCGCGAAGAGCAACATATAAGGCAGTTCACGCAGATTCTGACATGGAGGATCTGCTGGACAAGGCAATCAACCAGAATTATGTTCCGGTTGTAGATGATCAGGGATACTTTATCGGCATCATCACCCGTAAAGAGATCATTAAATACTGCTACAAAGAACTGAAGAAATATATAAAAGCTTCAGATTCATAAAAAGAGCTGCCGCATTGCAATTTTTCAATTGCTAATGCGGCAGTTCTTTTTATATTCTTTTATAACGCCTCAGCAGACCTCAACAAAATTCCTGTTTTTCCTTTTTCTGTGCCAGAAGCTTTCCGAACAATGCTGCCAATACCTGCTGAAACAGAGTTCCGATCATTACCGGAAACATAACTTCACCCGGAAAATATGCAGCTGCGATCACCGCTCCTGCGCTGATATTGCGCATCCCGGTTCCATACATCATGAAACCGCCGTACTGCGATCCTTTCGGAAGATATACGCCACAAACCAGCCGAGTGCATATCCGGAAGCAGCCAGGACAAGGATTGCCAGTGCAACCTTCACCCTCTGCATATTCATATCCCGGATATATGGTGCTACTTTGGAAGAATTGGACGTTACCACAAATATCAGTGCCAGCTTTGAAAAAGGCGCCAGCTTTCCCGGCCATGTTTCCATTACTTTTCCATCTGTGATCTGATTTAATACCATCGCAACAACAGCAGGAAGCGCAACCATAAATATCAGTTCCCGCATCATCCTGGCAGAATCTATGGTCACCGCAGAGCCCAGCAGGATCTTCAGCGTAGCCGGAATCAGAAAAAGGTGCCAGTACCGTATCCAGCACTACCAGAGACAACGACAGAGGACTGTTTCCATCATAAATCGTCACCCACATCAGACTTACCACTGCAGTGGGAACTGCAAACTCCAGTACCATTCCGATGATCAGCTCCATGTTATTTCCAAAGAAAAGATGGCCTGCCCCGCAGGCTGCTGTCGGGATTACCACATGGACCAGAAGCATGATAATAAGCAGTGAGCCCGGATGCGGAATACATTTGCCACATCTTTAAATCTTGACTTCAACGCCCCCGGCAAATGTCATAAATGCAAATACGGCCGGCACATAAGGCAGACCGCATTTGGCAATATCAGGAAAGCACACCCCCAGTAACAGACAGGTCGGTGTCACCAGGGCCATCCATTTTTCTATAAAACTGTTAAATTTTCTCAGCATCTTATAAAACCTTTGAAAGAAAGTCTTTCAGTCTAGGATTCTTCGGATTTGCGAAAAATTCTTTCGGAGTATTCTCTTCCTGTATCTTACCGTCATCAATAAAAAGAACTCTTGTTGCCACTTCTCTTGCAAATCCCATCTCATGAGTAACTACAACCATGGTCATACCTGACTGCGCAAGTTCTTTCATCAATTCCAGAACCTCACCTACCATCTCAGGGTCAAGTGCGGAAGTTGGCTCATCAAAAAGCATCACATCCGGATTCATGGCAAGAGAACGTGCAATGGCAATACGCTGTTTCTGCCCGCCCGAAAGCATATCCGGATATGCATTGGCTTTGTCCGGAAGACCTACACGTGCCAGAAGCTCATCCGCCTTCTTTGAAGCTTCATCCTTTGTCATCAGCTTCAGTTCTACAGGTGCCAGCATAATATTCTGTTTTACCGTTTTATGCGGAAAAAGATTAAACTGCTGGAATACCATTCCAATCTTCTGACGGTGTCTGTTAATGTCAACCTTCGGATCTGTAATATCAGTTCCTTCAAAGAGGATCTGTCCGCCTGTCGGAACCTCCAGAAGATTCAGGGATCTCAGGAAAGTAGATTTACCGGAACCGGAAGGACCAATGACGGCTACTACTTCTCCCTGACAGATATCTGTTGTTATTCCATCGAGAACCTGATTTGTACCAAAAGCTTTCTTCAGATCCTTTACCTGGATCAGTACATTCTTATCGCTCACTGGTTCTTAATCTCCTTTCCAGTTTATTCATCCCCCATGTAAGGATTCCAACGATCACAAGGTAAATCGCTGCTGCTGCCATCAGAGGCCAGAACGCATTGTATGTACGGCTCTGGATCAGCATAGCTCCTTTTGTCAGGTCCATCATACCGATATAACCGATGATGGATGTCTCTTTAATCAGCACGATAAATTCATTTACCAGCGCAGGAAGTACATTCTTAAATGCCTGCGGGATAATGATCAGTCGCATGGTCTGGCTGAAATTCAGACCAAGGCTTCGTCCTGCCTCTGTCTGTCCCTGGTCAATGGACATGATACCGGAACGGACAATCTCAGCTACATAGGCACCTGAGTTGATACCAAAGGCAAGTCCGCCTACAATGATCTTGTTAATGCTTACAGCACCAAAAATTACAAAATTCATGATCAACAGCTGGATCATGGTTGGTGTTCCACGGATTACAGTCAGATAAACTCTGCAAATCGCATTGAGGATCTTAAAGGAGCCTGACTTATCGTGCGCAGAACGGATGATTGCTACAAGGAAACCGATGATCAGACCTACAATTACCGCAAATACTGTGATAATAAGAGTTGTTTTCAGACCATCCAGAAGCCAAAGATAGCGGTCATCTTTAATAAAGTTCAGATAAAAATCTTCTTTTACACTCGCTAATATCATAGGATTATTCATAAAAACCTCTGTTCCGAAAAGAGAGCTGTTGGCAAATCGTCAACAGCTCTGTTATTTGTTATTTTAATACTTATTTCTTTACAATAATTACCTGGCTTGCATCTGCATAGGTATCTGTAAAGTCAACGCTTGATTTACGGTCTTCTGTTACAGTCATACCAGCTGCACCGAAGTCTGCTTTGCCGGACTGTACTGCCGGAAGGATGGAATCGAATTCCATATCTTCAATTTTCAGTTCATATCCAAGCTTATCACAGATTGCCTGAGCGATATCAGCATCGATGCCAACGATATCATCACCTTCATGATATTCATATGGTTCGAACTCAGCGTTAGTAGCCATTACCAGAGTTCCATTGGAACGGTCAACATCTTCCGGTGATTCATATGGAGTCTTACCGGCATCCTCACCAATGTAATTGTCCATGATGCTGTCGATAGTTCCATCCTCTTTCAGATCCTTGAGAGCTCCGTTAATCTTGTCAAGAAGTTCATCATTGCCTTTCTTTAAACAGATTGCATATTCTTCTTCCTCGAATGGCTCATCCAGAATCTTGAGATCATCATTATTCTCAGCAAATTTCTGAGCCGGCTGTGAATCGATGATCACACAGTCGATCTGTCCTGCCTTTAATGCCTGAACAGCTTCACTTCCCTTGCTGTAACGTTCTACTGTAGAACCATCTTTCTCATAATCAGATGCATCAAGGTCACCTGTTGTACCAAGCTGAACACCGATTGTTGCTCCTGCAAGATCATCTTTGGATTCAACTTTCTGAGCTGCGGATACGCTTCCTGCCATGGAAAATACCATTACTGCACTGAGTGCAAGAGCTGCAAATCTCTTTTGATCTTTCATCTTTTTCCTCCTCGCATCCGAAAGTATATTTACGGCCGCCATCTTTTTACCTTCTTCAGACAACAGCGTATAATTATGCGTTTCGGTTGTATATTTTTGTTTTTAATTTTAACATACTTTCTATAAAATTGTCAAGGTAAAACTTGAATAACAGATATATTTTCCATATAATGTATAATACATAACTGTTCCGGGAAGGGCAAAATGTTTTTTTACATGAAGGTCACAGAAAAACTTTCCCGGTAAAAGATTCGTAATTTTCACTTTTTCATAACATTTTTTCTATATGATACAAGAGGTGTATAAATATTTAACCAAATAAGGAGGCTTTTCTGATGAAATTTACAAAAATGCATGGTATTGGAAATGATTACGTATATGTAAACTGTTTTGAGGAAACTGTGGAAAATCCTTCCGCAGTAGCCAGATATGTCAGTGACCGTCACTTTGGTATCGGTTCCGACGGACTGATCCTGATCAAGCCATCCAAAATCGCAGACTGCGAGATGGATATGTATAATCTTGACGGTTCCCAGGGTGCCATGTGCGGAAACGGTATCCGCTGTGTTGCCAAATATGCCTATGACTACGGCATCGTAAACAAAGAACATATTTCTGTTGCTACAAAAAGCGGCATCAAATATCTGGATCTTACTGTAGAAAACGGAAAGGTATCCCAGGTTAAGGTAAATATGGGTTCTCCGATCCTGACCGCCAGACAGATTCCGGTAGTGTCAGAGAAGGAGGAAGTTATCAATGAACCTCTGGATGTAAACGGAAAAATCTATTACATAACCGCTGTTTCCATGGGAAATCCCCACGCTATTGTTTATATGGATGATATTGACCATCTGGATATTGAAAAGATCGGCCCGGCTTTCGAGAATCATGTTGCATTTCCGGATCGTGTAAACACTGAATTTGTAGAAGTGATCGATGAACATACTGTAAAAATGCGTGTATGGGAACGCGGTTCAGGCGAAACTCTTGCCTGCGGCACAGGTGCATGTGCGGTAGCAGTCGCTTCTGTTCTGAACGGACATGTAGACGGTGACAGTCCTGTCACTGTAAAACTTCTCGGCGGTGACCTGCAGATTTTCTGGAACAGACAGGAGAATCTTGTTTACATGACAGGCCCGGCTGCCACAGTATTTGACGGTGAAATTGATGTAAGCTTTCTGAAATAAAAAACTGTCTGAAACTGCAGCAAATAACAGACAGCTTATCTGCTTCAGCTGCCGGTCACAATATTACGCAACAAAAAACGGATACACACCATTCAACTGTGGTTATGTATCCGTTTTTTATCAACTTTTACACTGCAAATTCCAGTATTCTTTCCACAATAAATACCGCAGCACATGCGAATAACGCAACTGTAAGAAGACTTTTCTCCTTATATGCCGCGATCAGTGCCACAATAAATCCCACAGCAGCCGAGATCACACTGTCTGTGGCAAAAAGGATCGCCGGAAATGTCATGGCTGCCAGACATGCGTAGGGAACATAGTACAGAAATGATCTGATAAACGGACTTGTGATCTCTTTTCTGGAAAGAGCAAGCGGGAGCATACGGATCAGATATGTAACTGCTGCCATTACCAGAATGTAAATATAAATATTATGCCTCATGAACACTCTCCTCCTCTTTCTCATCCTCTATCGGACAGAAATATGCGGCAGCCCCTGCCACGATCAGTGTAGTAATAATGATCACAAAACCTGACGAAACCTCCGACAGAAACGGAATCACTTTAAACAAAGTGCTGATCAGCATTGCTGCCACAACAACTGCCAGTACTGCCTTATTCTGCTTTGCCGGAGGAATAATAATTGCAAGGAACATACCGTAAATAGCCACGCTGAGTGCACTCATCATAAAATCCGGAAGAAGATTTCCGGAAATTGCTCCTGCCAGGGTTCCAAGTACCCATCCCGGGATTGCCACACACATGGCACCATAATTATAAAATGCGCTTACCTTTCCGGGCTGACTGGCACTGATCCCGAAAATCTCATCCGTCACACCAAATGCTGCAATATAGCGGTGAACCAAAGATTCATCTCTTCTGAATTTCTGAGCAAGGGAAAATGACATCAGACAATATCTCAGATTAATGATCAGCTGTGTCAGTGCCATCTCCCAGTAAGAGCCGCTCATTACCATGATCTCAAGTCCTGCAAACTGCCCTGCTGAAGTCACGTTTGTCAATGAGATCAGCACAGCCTGCCAGATACTCAGTCCATCAGCAACTGCCATCATGCCAAATGTAAACGATACAGCAAAATATCCCAGTCCTATGGGAATACCATCCTTAACTCCTTTTCTGAAGCTTTCACTTCTCATGTTTCTCCCCTCCTGTCACCTTTTGTGAGCCTTTGATAACTGTTTAACTATTTCACAGCTACAACTTTCGTATTTACTGATACACACAGATAACCCGGAGAACAGTATTCTGTCTCCGGGTTTCAGTCAGGATTATCTGATCTGTTTTATTGCATATGCATAAATTCTCTTATAAGTCCTCATAGAATAATGAACACCATCATCTGTATAACCGCGAAATTCACAGCGAGTCGTATAACCACATCTCATCAGATAAGAATAACTGTTGATCCATGTAAAATTCCCGTTCAGTCTCTGTCTGAGTCTGTTATTAAATCCGCGGATCTCAGACTCCTTCCGCGTGGATTTCATTGCCGTATTACATGGATTCACAGACATATAAAATAATTCACAGTTCCTGGCAGTCAGCTTCTGGATAATCCATTCATATAAGAAGCATAGTCTGACGCAACAGAATCATAACTGATGGACTCCCTGTTTTTGTGGATCAGGTCATTTACTCCCAGATTGAAAATAACTGCAACCGGCTTCGCATTGTCATCCATCCCGCTTATTTCATTCAGCAGTTCCTTTTCTCCGT
>ENA-OPZD01000333-OPZD01000333.1-human-gut-metagenome-genome-assembly--contig:-NODE-333-length-12598-cov-12.608051_pt1 | contig 12598 bp, 10 predicted proteins | sample MGYA00242479_ERZ504495 | MGnify/ENA primary metagenome ERZ504495 (study PRJEB26092, sample SAMD00036286) | human gut metagenome | host: Homo sapiens | study: EMG produced TPA metagenomics assembly of... | reverse complement strand
CCAGCGAGTGGTCGACGCGACGCTACCTCGACATGTCAAGGCTCGGTGAGAACGTACAGTCAGCGAACTGATCATCGCCACGGGGACGGGCGAAGACCAAAGTGCGCAAAAACTCGGGCACTACCGCCGAGCCGGGACCACATGCAGTCAGACTTCCAGCGATAAATATCGCAGCAAGCGCCGCGCCGCTGTTACGCATAATCCTATTCATCGGTTACCTCCTTGCATCCTCATCATATGCAATCGATATTTCTCTTTACTGTCACCATTTTTCGGCGGCAATAAAATATATTTGCGATATCGATTACGCACATCGTACATCTTTTTGCGGAACCCGTCAACCTTGCATCACACCAATGGTGGCCTTAACTTCAAAATCCAGATACAATACAATCGATTACGCAATGCAGGAGATCCCATGAGCGAACCAACAATCTATGAAGTAGCCAAGGAGGCTGGAGTCTCTGCGGCGACCGTATCTCGTGCAATCAACGGACGTGACCGCATATCGGAAACTACTAGGCAAAAGGTATTTGATGCATGTGCAAAGTTGGGGTTTTCAGCATCGAAAACAGCCTCCATGCTGCGAACGGGAAAGACAAATCGTATAGCACTTACCGTAGGTAACTCACTGGCTGGCTGGTTCAGTTCACAACTAGCCGAAGGCGTATATTCCGTGCTCGCATCCCAAGGATATGACTTGCTATCATACCGACTTGCAAACGCCGATCAAAGACGCGATTTCTTTTCCTCAATGCCAGTGAAGCGCAACGCAGACGCGGTCATCATCTCCTCCTTCGACATCAGCGAGACAGAGAGGCGAACCTTAGAACAACTCGGTATGCCAGTCATCGGTGTCAACACCATCGGGCTTACGGAACAGCGAGATATGATTTCCATCGGCGTAGACGAAATTATAGCAATGCGACAAACCGTTCATCAGCTCGCAGGACTGGGACATCGCAATATCGCCTTTATCTGCAAGCAGCAAGACAGTAACGGATTCATATGGGAAGCTGACCAACGTATAGAAGGGTTCCGTCTTGGCATGGCGGCTGAGGGACTCAACTTGCCCGACGGATACATCATCGCAGTACAGGACAACGAATTTGCCGGAGCAGAGGCACTCAGTAGCCTGCTCGCACTCTCCCCTCGCCCAACCGCCGTATGCTGCATCAGCGACGAGAATGCCATTCCTCTAGTCCATGCGCTTCGCTCATACGGATTCCGCGTACCTGAGGACATATCCGTCATCGGATTCGATGACTGGCCAATGGCACAAGCGCTCAATATATCAACCGTTCGGCACGACCCTCGGTCCTACGGAGCATTAGCGGCAGATGCCGCAATCCGATTATCACGAGGCGAAATTCTGACAGAAAGTTGCATCGTTGTTCCCACGACGCTCATGTTGCGCGGCACCACAGGCCCAGCACCTCGAGATTAAACATCGACAACGTCCGCATTTGATGATGTGCATATCATTATTGCAACAGCGAAACAACAGGTACCAGCCAGAGGAAGGACGACCGGGTAACAGCCACAAGGCGGCCACCCATTCACCATGAAACGCGCGACCATCAACGACGTAGCTCTCACGGCCGGAGTCTCAACTTTTACCGCATCCCGCGCTTTGCGAGGTAAGGATCACGTGGCAGCAGCTACGCGGGATAAGGTGCTGAAAGCGGCCAAAGAGCTGAATTACACCGCGTCTCGCTCGGCGGCGGCGCTGGCAAGCGGACGCACCAATCGCATTGCCATGCTGGCTCGCGAACGGCTGGCCGGCTGGTTCATGGGCGAATTATTCGACGGGCTGTATGACGAACTGAGCCGCGCACGCTATGACTTGACCGTATACCGAGCCGGCAGCGTCGAGGAGCGTGCGGAATTCTTTACTCGGCTGCCAGCCAATCGTAACGCCGACGCCCTCATCGTATCCGGATTTTCCGCCACCGATGAGGAAGCCGACACGTTGGCCAGCATGGGTATGCCCATCGTCTCGGTGAATTCGCCGTATATCAGCTGCTGCCAAGCCTCCGTGGCCATTGATGACGAGGCGGCCGAAGCCATGGCAGTGCGTTATCTTGCGGCCCTCGGGCATCGTCGTTTCTGCTATGTGGGGCGCACCGATCCGCTGACCGGCAAGGAATGGGGATTCGATGCACGCGCACGCGGATACAAAGATGAGATAGTCTCGCTTGGCCTCACCGACTGCGGCATCCACTTCATCGACTCGGAATCACCACGCTCGGCCAAACAAGTCATCGCCACCATGCTCGCGCAGCCTGAGCGGCCGACCGCTATCTGCGTGTGGTCTGACTACTACGCATTGCGCGTGGTACATGAGTTGCAGGCAATCGGAGTACGAATCCCCGAAGACGTTTCGGTCTTTGGCTTTGATGGGTCCGACGTGGCGGAATCCATTGGATTAAGCACCATGGTGCCAACTCCCCCGCGCGAAATCGGACAGATTGCCGCGCGCAAGGCACTGAATTTGGTTGAGGGGAAGACCTTGGACGACCCTCATACGACTGTACCTGTGGCGGTCGAGCCCGGCGCGACCAGTGGGCCAGTGCGGGAATAGGCGATATGGGAAAAGCCCCCCTCGGCGGAAAACCGAAGGAGGCTTGGGTGGAGCTGCACTACTTCACAGCGCCTCGCATGACTCCACCGACGACCCACTTCTGGGCGAAGATGTAGACGATGAGGATCGGGGCCATGGCCATCAGGTAGCTGGAGAAGGCCATCGGGTAGTTGGTGGCGAACTGCGAGCTGAAGACGTACTGGGCGAGCGGGATGGTCTGGTTCGACTGGTCGGTCAGGATGATCAACGGCAGGAGGAAGTCGTTCCAGGCCCACAGTGCGGTCAGGATGGCGATGGTGGCGTTAATCGGGCTCATCAGCGGGAAGATGATGGTCCAGAAAATGCGCCACGTGGATGCGCCATCGATTCGGGCCGCCTCTTCCAGCGAAACCGGAATCGAACGGATGAAGCCAGTGGCGATGAACAGGTTCGTGCCCAGGCCGAGCACCGTGTACAGAATGATCAGGCCGACCTGGTTGTCCAGGTGCAGGGAGCCCATCTGCTTCGCAATCGGCAGCATGACGACCGGGAACGGCACGAACATGGCGGCGATGAAGAAGTAGTACAGGAAGCGGAAGAAGCGCTTGTCCATGTTGCGGGCCACGGCGTAGGCCACGAAGGTGTTGGTCAGCAGGGTGAGCACCACGGCGGCCACCGTGATGATCGCGGAGTTGAGCGCGGCCTTCGGGTAGTTGACCTTGGCGGAGGCGTCGGCGAAGTTGTGCCACTGCCACGAGGTGGGCAGGGCGAAGGTGCCGGCTTCGGCCGGAGTCTTCAGCGCGGTGACGATGGTGAAGTAGAGCGGGATCAGAATGGTCAGGCTCAGCACGGCCACGGCGGCGGTCAGCCACCAGTTGATCTTGTGGTCCCTGCGGAACTTGGCGGGCTTGCCGGACTTGGACGGGGTAACTGTTGCAGTAGTCATTTCTTATCCTCCCCTAAATCAGATCTGTTCCTGGCTGCGGGAGATGCGCAGCTGTACGAAGGCGATGATCGCCAGCACGATGAAGAAGAGCACGGCGTTTGCGGTCTGGTAGGCGTACTCGCCACCGGTCAGGCCACCCTTCCAGATGAGGTAGGTGACGGTTTCGGTGGAGGAGTTCGGACCGCCCTCGGTCAAGGCGACGACCTGATCGAAGGTGCCGAGCGCGTTCTTCATGGACAGCACGAGGTTGATGGTGAAGAACGGTCCGATCAGCGGGAATGTGATCTTCCAGAACTTCTGCCAGGCGTTGACGCCGTCGATGGCGGCGGCCTCGTAGATTTCGTCGTCGATGGTCTGCAGGCCGGCGAGGTAGATGAGTACCGAGTAGGCGATGCCCTGCCAGACGGCGAGGAAGACGATTGGGATCCAGCTGAGTTGCTCATTGGTCAACAGCGAGGTGGACAGCCACTTGATGCCCAGCGCCTTGCCGAGCTCGGGCAGCGGGTTCATGAAGATGTACTTGAACACGTAGCCGATGACCAGCACGGAGAGGGTGTAGGGGATGAAGAAGATGGCTCGGAAGCCATTCTTGAAGGCGATCTTCGAGTTCAGCAGCACCGACAGGAACAGGGCGATCACATTAATCAGCACCGTGATGAGAATGGCGATGAGGAACGTGAACAGGTAGGCATGGCCCACTCGGTTGTCCTGGAAGAGGGCGATGTAGTTCTTCAGGCCGATGAACTTGTAATCGCCGTAGCCCTGCGAGTTGGTGAAGGAATACTTTACGCCATCAAGAAATGGCAGGTACAGGAAGAAGGCGAAGATGATGGCCGCCGGAACCACCATCCAGTAGTAGGCGGGGTCCACTTTGCGGGTGGAGAAGGCGGAGACCTTCTTCTTGGCCGGTTTCTTGGCAGCGGTCTTGGTTGCGGTTGCGTGTGACATGATGTTCTCCTCTCCTACCGATCACTCGAAGGTCCTGGCTTGGACCTTGTCCCATTCGGTCTGCATCTGGTTCAGGAAGCGGTCGGTGTTGCCGGAGGTCACCATGGTCTGCAGGTAGCCGCCGATGTTGATGGACGAAGGAATGTAGTGGTCGCAGAAGTCGGCCAGTCGGTTTTCCTCGAAGAACGGGCGCACGGTTTCCAGCGCATCGTTGCCGAAGTAGGTGTCCTTCAGCGGCGTGATGGCGGACTGGGCGTCGGCGTAGGCGTCAAGCTGATCCTTCTGCATGAGGAACTCGACGAGCTTCATCGCTTCCTTGGGGTGCTTGGTGTTCGCACCGATGGTGAGCATCACGTCGTCGCCGGCGGTGAGGATCTGCTCGCTGGCGTCATCGGTGGCCGGCATCTGGGCGAAACCAAGTTCGATATCGGGGTTGATCAGCAGGATCTGCGGGATGGCGTAGGTGCCGAGCGGGATGATCGCGGCCTTGCCTTGGGCGAAGTTCTGCGTGCCCTGCTGGTAGGTGACGCCGGTGTCCGCAGTGGAGTAGGTGAAGAGCTCGGATTCCTTCTCGACTGCGGTCTTCCACAGTTCCTGGAACGTGGTCTTGCCTTGCTTGAGCTCGGTGTACTTCGATTCGGGAACCAGCGTGCCGGTCAGGGAGGCGAGCGGTGCCTGGGTGGTCCAGGCGTCGGCCACGGAACCCTGCAGCGGGTTGATGCCGGCGTCCTTGAAGGTGTTGAGCATATCGGTGAACTCGCTCCAGGTGGTCGGCGGATTCTCCGGGTCAAGGCCAACCTTGCGGAACAGAGCCTTGTTGTAGATGTAGCCGGAGGCGTTACCCGCGAAGGGCAGGCCATACAGGCGCTTCTTGGAGGAATCGGTGGTCTGCACCAGATTCTTGGCGATCTGCACCATGCCGGGGTTGAGGGTGTCCACAATGGGTTCATCGGTGAAGTCGTAGAACACACCGGAGGCGGCGAAGTTGCCGAAGCTGATGTCGCCGTTGAAGGTGATCACGTCCGGCACACGATTCTTGACGAAACGGGTGCGCAGATCGGTCTGGGCGTTGGCGGAGTTGTTGATGTTGACCTTGATGGTCGGGTTCTGCTTCTCAAAGTCGGCGACCATGGACTTGAACTGGTCGGCGGCCTCGGACTTGAACTGGAAGAAATCCAGCGTGACGGTGCCTGCGGTGCTGGAGCCGCAGCCTGCCAGGCCGAACCCGACGGCGATCGCGCACATCACGGCGGCGGTGCGCACGGCCAGACGCTTCAGTCTAGGCGTTGCATGTGGGGAATCGGACAGCATAATTGTTGACTCCTTTATCTTTCTTTTCCTCCGGCTTCGGTGCCGGCGGTTCTTCCACTTTCCAAGGTAACGGTTCGGCCATTTCATTCCCAGCGCCAGCGAGCCCACTTGCGCAAGCAACAAAAAGCGCGGTATTTTGTGATTAACGCAATAAATACAGCGAAGGGGCTTGCATGTCTGATGTCAACGCGATTCCACAGTGGTTTTCCGGATCCGAGCATACGCATCGCGTGGCGGCGGCAATTGCCCAATACGGGCCGATAGCCCGCACTACGTTGGCACAGATGCTGGGACTGAGCCAAGGGGCCTTGTCCCGCATCACCAGCGATCTGATCTACGCCGGGGTGATCGAGGAGCTTCCGGCCGAGGCCGGCCCGTCAGGCAAGCTGCCCGAGCGATTCACGCCAAGGGAAAGTTCGGATCGTCGCGGACGCCCGCAGACTTCGCTGGTGTTGTGTTCGAACGCACGCACCTTCATTGGTGTCAAGGTTCATGGGATGTCGATTGTGGCCGCTGCGGTGAACGCGCATGGCGAGGTGGTGTCCGGCCGGCACGAGATGCCGATCGGGGCGGATCAGTCGGCTGAGTATGTGGTGTCGGCCATCACGCGGCTGGTGCGCGAATGTTCCGCCGATATCGCCTCTTCCGGACTACCCTCCCCCACTGCGGTGGGCGTTGCGGTAGGTGGGCATGTGGTCGACGATTCGATTGTGACGTTCGCGCGTTCCTGCATTGGGACGGGGCCACGGACTTGGGGACGATGGTCACAGAGGCGACCGGCCTGCCGTGCGGGGTGTTCAATGATATCGATTCTCTGCTGGTGGATGCCTCCTGGTTCGGGCCGGGTGTCGGCGTGGATATGTTCGCCGTGGTGACCATCGGCGTGGGTGTTGGTTATTCGCTGGCCGTGAACGGCAAGCCAGTGCAGTACCCGGATAAGAGCTATGGTCTGGTGGGCCACGTGCTTATCGATCCGGAGGGGCCGCGCTGCACCAGCGGACATATCGGCTGTTCACAATGCTTGACTGACGATTCAATCGCCGAACAGTACTCTGCGATTGTGGGTCGCGCGGTCAGTTTTGAGGACTTTGCGCGCGATGCCAAGGAACGCGTGCCGCAGGCCACGCAGTTGGTGAACCGGACGTGTTTCCGGTTGGGATCGCTGGTGGCTACGGTGGCGAATATCGCGATGCCCGGGCATGTGATGATTGCCGGGGAGTCCGCGTTTTTGGCCAAGCTCGGCACCGATTCGCTACGTGACGGCATTCGTTTCTACCGTCACAGCCAGACCCAGCCGGTCAAGTTCACGATTATGAACCACGACTGGCAGCTCTGGGCCAAAGCCGCCGCCAGTCGCGTGATTGTGAAGCATATTGGGTAGGCCGTTCTTGGCTCCCCTCAGAGAGGGGAGCCAAGAACGTTGCTTCGCCACAGTTACTCCGCCACGACCAGCAATTACGGACTTGCCTATCGGCAAGGCTCAATCCCACCTTCGCTCAGCTGTCGCTTCGCTCAGGCCGTGGCTACTGACAGCCTACTAGGCTGTCAGCTTACGCCACAGCCTTGAGCAATACTGCCTGCTGGGGGTGGAGGGACGGGGGACGAATGCCGTAGCGCTGCAGGGCTTCGCCGGTCAGGACTACGCCTTCCTCGTTCCACCAGCCGAGAGTGCTCTGGCCGTTGGTCAGACCGGTCAAATCCAAGCTCGGGTCAAGCGGGCTGACACGGTAGGTGCGCTCGGGGTCAAGTCCGGGCAGATGCACGGGCGCGGCCGGATAGGTCTGGCTGGTGGTCAGCTGGGTGAAGCGGTAGATGGCGGCGTCACGGTTCGGCATCACCATACCGTCCAGACGCACGGCCGGATCGTTGGAGTCGGCGTGCACGCAGGTGTCGATGGCGAACCAGTCGCGGTGCTTCTTGAATTCGGCCACCCACACGGCCAGCTTGGCGAGCGCCTCGTCCGGCTCCTTCAACAGGTTCCATTCGATGCCCATGTGACCGAAGAACGCCATGGCCATGCGCAGTTCCTGGCTGGTGGCGCGCTGGGTGGAGTGTGCGGGGCTGGCGCCCACGTGCTCGCCCATCATCGCCGGCGGCACCAGCAGCGAGGTGTAGCGCTGGATGTCCGCGCGCTCGACCGGGTCCACGCAGTCGGAGACCCAGATACGATCGGCGTGCTCCAGGATGCCAAGATCCACGCGGCCGCCACCAGAGGAGCAGCTTTCGATCTCAAGGCCCGGATGTGCGGTCTTGAGGCCCTTGAAGATGTTGTAGACGGCAAGGGTCTGCGCGTGCACGGCCGGGCGGCCGGAGCGGCGGGAACCGGGCTCGGTGACGAGCTTGTTGTGGTCCCACTTGATGTAGTCGATACCAAGCTCGCCGACAAGCTGGTCCATGCAGCCGTAGATGTAGTCGAACGCATCCGGATTGGTCAGATCGAGCACCTGCTGAGTGCGGCCCTGCAGCGGCAGTCGGCCAGCGGTGGGCGAGAGAATCCAATCAGGGTGGTTACGGGCCACATCGGAATCGGGGTTGACCATTTCCGGCTCGAACCACAAGCCGAATTCCATACCCTTGGCGTGCACGTAGTCGGCGAGCGCCTTCAGGGACTTCGGGCCATCGGGCCAGACGTCCTGCGCAATCTGCCAGTCACCGAGGCCGGAGGTGTCGTCGCGGCGGGAACCGAACCAGCCGTCGTCCACCACGAATCGTTCCACGCCGGAGTCGGCGGCCTTGTCGGCGAGCGCCTTCAGCGTATCGAAGTTGTGGTCGAAGTACACGGCTTCCCATGTGTTGAGGATCACCGGACGGCCGTGCGAGAACAGGCGCGGGTGCAGGGAGCGCACGTAGGAGTGGAATCGGGCGGCGATCTCGTTGAGACCATCGCCATAGGAGCCGAACAGCCACGGGGTGTCGTAGGAGTTCTGGCCTTCGCCAGGGCCAGCGAGCGTCACTTCGCCGCCGAACAGGAGTTCGCCGCCGCCGATCACGCCGGTTGTGTAGGGCAGACGTTCGGCGGACAGCACGGAGTTGCCGCTCCAGCCCACGTGCACCGAATAGGCGTCGCCATGCTCGAAGCCGAAACCGGGCACGCCGGCGGTCAGGAGCAGGGATGCGTCGAAGTCAGGGCGGCCGGCGAGCTGCGGCTTTTCGAAACGGCCGACGGTCAGCGGCTGGCGCTGCGGACTGCGTTCACGTAGATGGTGACCGGTGGTGGTGAGGATTTCGCCGGCGGATTCGGGCAGCGGGAAGCCGAGCTCGATCTTGCCGATCTCGAGCGGGGCTCCGGCGTCTGCACCGAACAGGTTGGTTACGGTGGCCTTCTGACGGACCAGGCCGCCGGGGAGCAGTTCGAGGTGCCATTCGACTTCCACGCCCTGCTCCTCATCGCGCGCGGTGACTATGACGCCGGGCACGCGGACCGGACCGGTGGCACGGGCATGGCCGGCCACATCGGTGTAGCTTTCGCCGGACACGGCATCGAGGGTGGCTTCCAGCACGCCGCCGGCCTCGATATTGGTCACGGTGAACTTGGGGAAGAGCTCGACGCCGGCGCGGCGCAGCACCACGCGCTGCTCGCCGATCCAGCTTTCGGCCTGGGTGGGCAGGATGGACGGCCAGGCGGTGTCGTCGAGCGCGCCGGACACGCGCTGCGGCTTCAGGGCGTCATAGGCGGCCAGCAGGGTGTCGGGCTTGGCCAGCGGGCGGCCCCAGTGGACGATGTGCGGCAGGTCGCTGCCGGCAAACACCAGACCGATCGCCACATTGGCGGCGGGCTGGGTCAGGTAGACGGCGGTGAGTGCGGTGCCGTCAGCGGCGGCGCCGGTGAAAGTGGAGGTGTTCTCGGCCATATTGTCTCCTTCGACGTGTGTGGATTTGCATTGCACTACTGGTTTCGATGGTAGAAGAAATGGAATATGTTGCCTTGGTGCCGCGTGTTGGTTGCGTGAGGTAAGTAATGCGTCCGTGTCTATCGCCGCTGGGCGAAGAAATCAGTCAGGATGGACTGACACTCGACTTCCAGCACGCCGCCGTGCACTTCAGGACTATGGCCGATATGCGGATCGCGCGGAATATCCCAAATCGAACCGCATGCACCGAGCTTGGGATCCCAGGCACCGAACGCGATGGTGCCGATATGGGTCTGGATGCAGGCACCCGCGCACATCGGGCACGGCTCAAGTGTGACGGCCAGCGTGCAATCGGCGAGATTCCAAGCGCCCAAGGCTTGGGCCGCCTGACGCATGGCGATGATTTCGGCGTGGGCAAGCGGGTCGCCATCAGCCTCACGCGTGTTGTATCCGCGCCCGACAATCTGGCCGGCCGCATCCAGCACCACCGCACCAACCGGTACGTCACCAGCGGCTGCGGCCTGACCGGCCAGTTCCAGTGCGCGGCGCATCGCCTCGTCATATTCCATACCAACGAGTGTATGCCTTTTCTCATATCGTCTCATGATGTGCATAATCGGCCGCAAGCTTAACGTTTTCTTCATGGTTCCCATATACTTTTGGTGGAGAAAAATTTAAGGGAGAAGGCGGCAACATGGCGGTATTTGAGCTCATCCTATGCATCATTGCGGCGGTGGTGGTGAGCTCGTTTGTCAGTCGCTTCGTGCCCAAAGTCTCCACGCCGCTGGTCCAGATTGTGCTGGGCGTGCTGGTTACGTATCTGCCGTTTTTCCCGGATGCAACGCTCGACCCGGAACTGTTCATGGTGCTGTTTATCGCGCCATTGCTGTATTTGGAAGCCCACGAAATCGATAAGTCGGCGTTGCTGAAAACGCTGGATCTGAGCCTATCGCTGGCTATCGGACTGGCTATCGTCACGATGGCGGCGGTCGGATTCACTTTGCATGCCGTCTGGCCGTCCATCACCTTAGCCTCAGCCTTAGCACTCGGCGCGGCACTCGGCCCGACCGATGCGGTGGCCGTCAGCTCCCTCGGTAAAGAAGCCTCGCTGACGCAGCGTCAGCGCAGCGTGCTGAAAGGCGAATCACTCTTCAATGACGCTTCCGGCATCGTCGGCTTCCAGTTCGCTCTGGCCGCCGCCTTCACTGGAGAATTCGCCGTGGGGCAGGCCGCCGGCGAATTCGTGATCTCCTTCTTTGGCGGCACCTTATTTGGCCTGGTGATAGCAGCAGCGGCCAACTGGCTATTCGAGACCGTGCGATCCCTCGGCTGGGAAACCACTACCACACGTATTCTGATGGAACTGTTCCTGCCCTTCCTGCTGTATTTGGGCGCGGAGGAATTCAATGTGTCCGGCATTCTGTCGGTGGTGGCCGCTGGCCTGTTCATCCGATTCGACCGTACCGGCGTGGGGCCGAATGTGGCACGTACGAATATCGTTTCCACTTCAGTATGGGGTGTGCTGAGTTTCTCGCTCAACGGTGCGGTGTTCATTCTTCTGGGCATGCAGCTGCCGCGCGCCATGAGGGCCAGCTGGTCTGACCCGTATATCAGCAATACCGTGCTGATCGGCATTATTCTGCTGGTCACTCTGGTGGTAATCGCGCTTCGATTCTTCTGGATTGCGGCCATGCTGCGCGTTGCGCGAGATACAATCACCGGCCAGCGCCGCAAAATGACACCCGAACGCTGGCGCTCGGCCGCAGTGATGACCTTTGGCGGCCCCAAGGGAACCATCACGCTGTCATTGATGTTTACCATCCCGTATTACATTGCCGGCGGTGCGCCGTTCCCGATGCGTGACGAGCTGATTTTCATTGCGTCAGGCGTGATTATCGTGACCTTGCTGCTGGCCAACTTCCTGTTACCGCTATTGGCCCCGAACCGTGGCAAGGATCCCAGCGCGGAAATGATTCCGGTGACCATCGATGTGTTACGCGCCACGGTGGAGGAATTGACCGGACGCATCACGCCAGAGAATCGCCGTGCGATTCTGATGGTAATCGACCAATACACCAAGCGCATCGGACGATTGCAGCAGCGCATCGGCGATACCGATCCTCAGGGATTCGAGCAATTGCAGATCGAAGCGCTGCATTGGGAAAAGGAATTCGTGCGCGACCGACTTGCCGACACCAAGGCGCATCCGGCGGCGGATACGGCCACGCAAGAGCTGAACGTCGAAGCCTGCGAGCGCATGCTTGACCAGATTATGAATACGCTGCGTCACACTTCCACTGATCCGACTTCGGGGCACGCGGTATCGCAGATTCGCGGTCGTGTACGCATGTTCCAGCGGCAGATGAGCAATTACGCCAAACGCACGGTGTCCAAGATTCGCCACACCACACCATTGGTGAGCGAGGACCAGATTTTCGCGCGCACCCGCGAACTGCAGGTCGAGGCGATTCATCATGTTATCGGCCGGCTTATTGACGAGATGGGCCAGGATACGTACAACACCGAGCATTGTTCGGCACTGTTGCTGGATTATCGTCGTGCCGAGGCTTCATTGCAGGCACGTCCGACCATGAGCGGCACTACGGAAACCATCACGCAGGTCGAGGACGTAAAGCGCGAGAGCTACGGTATCGAACTCGGTATGATTCAGGACATGTACGAAGCCGGCGACATCAACCGAGCCCAAGCCCGCTCCCTGAGGCGCAACATCTACGTTATGCAAGTGGACGCTGATTCCGGCATCTAGTTTCCCTGGCTCCCTTCTCTGAGGGGAGCCAAGTTGGGGATTGCTATTTCCGTATGATTCTCTTCAGTATGTGCAGTAGTGGATAACGCCCGAGATTTTGCGCAAATTGGTTGAGGGCCTGAGATAGAGACATGGCCCGTGTCCTGTGTACGATTTTCTGTCGCCAAACAAAACAAACCGCGATTGGAAACGAGGGCACGAAGCCATGTCAC
>ENA-OPZD01000331-OPZD01000331.1-human-gut-metagenome-genome-assembly--contig:-NODE-331-length-12635-cov-2.399264_pt1 | contig 12635 bp, 17 predicted proteins | sample MGYA00242479_ERZ504495 | MGnify/ENA primary metagenome ERZ504495 (study PRJEB26092, sample SAMD00036286) | human gut metagenome | host: Homo sapiens | study: EMG produced TPA metagenomics assembly of... | reverse complement strand
ACAAGTACTTTGACGAAGTGAACCGTGAACCCGTGGTTTATCACTGGAAGTATAAAATGGATGAAATCAGTGAAGAGGAAGCAGTATCAATTTAATATAGCAATTATTTAATATTCGTTATACTAGACTACTTTCCAATCAATCATTTCAAGCACTCTCTAGGATTTCAAATGATATATTTTTGATGTAAATTCTCACTTTCAATTTTAAATCCCCTTATAAATTAAGGTTTTTTCAAATATGTTTGTCTGCTGCCATAATAAATACCTCCTGAATTTCATTTCTTCTTAATTTTCTGAATCGTATACTTCTTTGATGATCGTTGCTGCTAGTCCTAATGCTGCTAATAATATTTTATCCATGATTCTCACTCCCTTCTGGATTTCTGTATAAAAAAGAAGACAGAATCCGTTATGGATTCTGCCTTGGGTTTATGGTTCTTCATAGTTATAATATACAATTGAAATTTTATACTTTTACAATTTTCTAATTCACGTCAAATCTATCATTTATTACAAATGCTGCTCCATCCTCAAAATTGATCGCATCGTCTTCTGCCAAACCTCTAAATGCAGTAAATATCAACAAATCATCTCCATTTAAAACTCCTTTAAAATCTCCATGAACTATTACCTCTTCACCACAACACGGTTCAAATCCCCGAATCATCAATTTTCCATCTGATCCCTTATCTTTTTCAATATTCATTAAGATCATGCAATATATGTTTTTCAAATCTGATCTTCCCTGAGGATTTCTGTCTCTTTTAATATCATCAAAAGTATATGTAACTCCGTCTATAAATCTATAATCAGACATTGAAACCGACATATTACAATTCTGTAAATAATTAGTTATGCCATCTGGCAACACATCTGCTTTTGGAGTCCCATCCTTCATTATACCATGCTCCTAATACAACCTCATCGAAATAATCTCCATCATCTAAAAATTTGGTAACACCTAGCCCAAGATCTCCCGTTCCTGTTTCGCATTGATTCGGATCAGCCTTATCTTTAAGAATCTCTATCTCTGGTCTATCATCAATCTCTGACTCTGCCGGTTTTCATAACAAATCAAGCCGTCAGCATTAACATACATTCCTTCAATAATTGTATCACTGTCATTATCACATAAAGGTTTTTCATCACCCTCTACATCATACACCACTCCAACGTAAGAATAATCATCCAGAACATTGCCCTTTTATCTGTTACCTGACCGTCATCATTTACATAAAGCAATTTATTTTCACATCTGTATGCATGTCTCCTGTAATCTCTGTATCAGATTTTCCTCTTTCGTCTTATTATTCTTTTTGTTGATTTGTTTGTCTTCTTTTGTTGTAGTAGATTGTACTTTATTATTACTTTTGCTTTGACCTCTTCCTATACCGATACCTATTCCAACCAAGCCCAAAACAATTACAATTGCTACAATACCAATCACTTTATTCTTATGCTTTGGCTTCTGAGTATTTATTTCTTCTGCTGATTTCGGTTCCTCTGTATTATTATCCATACTCTCTACTGGTTCTCCGCAGTTAGGACATACTTTCCACTCGTCTTTTAACTCTGTCCCGCACTTTTTACAAAACATACTTTTCCTCTTTGTTTCTATATACTAAATAATATTTCTTCGCTCTGCTTCTTCAATAACTAATTGCTTTTGCCAACGTTTCAAATTAGGATTGTTATTGCGTGTTTCATATAAATTTTTTATTTCACTATCCGTCCTACGCATCAAATCTTTTTTGGTAGCTTTTATCATTTCTTTAGCTTTTTTATCAACTTCTTCTCCAAATGCTTTTCCTGCTTTTGACATCAAACCTTTAAAATCCATTTTATATTCCTCCTTTTAAAAATCATCTTTATTTCGTGCTATATCAAAGATCATTTTTCGTTCGCTTAATTCTCGTTTCGCTGCTCGCTTTGAAGAACGTAATAGGTCTTTTGGTGTATCTTTCATACTTGCTTGCTTAGATCTGTTACAATGCTTACAAATACACTGCAAATTTGTTTCCCTATCACTTCCACCATATTTTTGAGGAATTATATGGTCAATATCCATATCCCCCCTTTCGAAAGCTTCGTCCGCATTTTCACACACCGATACCATCCGTTTATTATTGTCGTAAGCATCATTTTTTTTGAAAATATTTTTCTCTGTAACCCATTTCAAACCTTCTCTCTTTAATAAGAATTCATATGATTTGTAGCACTTTTATAAACAAAGCTACGTTTTATAGTTAAAATTATACGACAATAAATATTATTTTGCAAACGTTTTATCGAATATTATTAACGATATATTTATAGATTGGCGGTGAAATATTGTTTAAGGTTTTAGAGCGTATCACATACTACAGAACCCAAAAAGGATGGACGGAATATCAACTTGCGGAAGAGTCCGGTTTAACCCAATCAACGATTTCCTCATGGTACCGTAAGAACATGGTCCCTTCTATTCCTTCATTAGAGAAAATATGTACAGCTTTTGGCATTACCTTATCCCAATTTTTTTCTACAGAAGAAACTCCATTTTCCCTTACACCACTTCAGAAAGATCTATTAGAAGCATCCGGACATCTTACAGAACCACAGCAACAAGCTTTAATAGAATTTTTTAAGCTTCTTTAAAAGACAGAAGAGTTGCCCGCAATAGGCAACTCTTCTAATATATCCTCATTTTTTCAATTATGATTAAGATTTATCGTAAATGGTTTTACAAGGATCTTCTCCCTATATTCTTCATATGACATATCACGCTTTGCATAAAATACATTTACACTTGTGATATCTTCTATACAAAATCCGTCTTTCCGTCCATTCTGCAATTCATCAAATTTATCTTTTGCATATGCTTTCGCTTTATCAAAATCTTTTTCCCCCTTTACCTTATAATATGGTGTATACCTTCTGGCACTCTTAGCCTGATTCCAATTAGTGTATACTCCGTAACCTCTTGTACCTGCGACGCCATAATATTTTTCTCATGATTGTGATCCTCCTTATATTCATTCTTTATTCGTATGTATTGTTATCTGTTATTTTTTTATTCTTAATTAAACGTTATGCTATTGTCATCATAAGCTGATTCAATGATTCCAGAGTGTAAACGGTCTTATCCTTATTCCCATCTGTTCCGCAAATTCTCTTTTCATCATTCTCCGATAAAAATAATCCAACCATTCGATTTCTTCTACATAACATGAACTCTCAACACCGTGTAACTTTCTATATTCATCTTCCGCATATGCTTTCTCCTCTTCAAAGGTTTTAAACTTCTTCTTTTTATTGTCACTATAACCGCCACATTCTTCCCTTGCTCTATCCCATGAAGTAAATACTCCATATCCATCCCACCTTACTACTGCATAATACCAGACTCCGTTCGTATGCTTTTTCACATTCTTCTTCATAAATATATCTCCTTTCATAATTCGATTTTATTCTCATGTAACATCAACTGTTATTTCTTACCATTAACTAACATCCATATGTTACCTGCAGGCTAACCAATACAGATTTTTACGGGACAAAAAACACTTTCCCGAGATAACCATACGGTCATCTCGGTTGGTGTCTATAATCCTGTAAATCTATGTTATGGTTACCTGCCACAAATATTGCCATTTTCTTTATATAACTGTCTTCATCCACTCTATAAAAGTCTTCTATTATCAATCACCACTAATACTCTTATTATTCTTCTCATTACATTCATCTCTCTTCTATCTGTCTGTGTATACCTTTATCACTATTCCTAGTGCAGTATGCGTAGCATCTATACCTATACCTTCCCAATATACATATCTATATACTCTATTATATATATGTTACCGGCTTTACTTTATTTAAGAACAAAAATGTCTATACATACAATAATGAAATTCAAATGAAAGGAAGTAACTATAATGTCAAAAAGAATGAAGCATTCAAAAACAGTTAAAATACGATTTACCAATCCAGAGTATCAAGCCGTTAAAATCACAGCGTACAAAAAAGGTTATTCTGTACCAGAACTATTACGGGTTCTTTGCACTATTGCCGGTGCCGAATCAGATCCAACTGCTCAATCCTGGAACCATTAAAATAATTCAAAATCACACACTCTGTCAAATATGGAATTACATTCAATTCTGGGAGATTCCAGCAGATGTGAAACACGAAATCAGAAGGGAGATTACACGCTATGTCTAAGTCTAATGTAATAATAAAAATCGTCAATGATGACTATACCAACGACAGTTCTATACCAAATATGATCAATTACATTTATCGAACAAAAAACTGTAAAAGTAAGCAAACCGAAGCTCTTCCTATTCATGCCTATGGAATACTTACTGTTCCGCCAACCTACACAAGCCTGATTAACGACTTTCAAGCCGTTTACATATCCGCCAATCCTGAAAACTCGTCCCGACATATTTGGCACGTGATCTTTTCATATAATCGTAGTAAGATAAGTAAAAAATTCCGCAATTGTATTGATGTCATTGCCGGATCGATCGGACTTGTTTATCCGACTTGCTATGCTTATCATTTTGACAGTAACCATATACACTGCCATATGGTAATCTCAGCAACACCTTTTCTACCTGCACCTGAACCGCTAACAGGTATGAATCTTGCCAATTATATTACAATAAAAATGAATTCCAGTGGTTTTACATTTGATATTAACGATGAAGGGGGATTTCTCAATGTTTGAAAATTTTGATGATATTTTGAATGTAGATGATATAGCAAAAGCTCTTAAGATTGGAACTTCACAAGCCTACAAATTAGTCCGCTCTGGGAAAATCCAGGCATTTAAAGAAGGACGTGCATGGAAAATAGCCAAACAGTCCTTAATCCAATATATTCAGAACAGTACAATTTCATAATCATTAATCACATCAGGCAAAATACAATGAGAGTGTGGAATTCCACACTCTCGCTTTCATCGTCATAGTTTTTCAATTTGTATACTAATATGATTCACGAATCTCCGCCTACGCAAATCTTGATAATCTATTTCCAATTCACGATATTCCTGTTTATTATGATATAATTTTACTATGATTACGACAGGCTGTAAAGGCTATCTCAGCACTGATTTACAGCATGATTTATAGGCTGATTTATAGAGGAAGTGTTGATTGTATCAGAATGTCCCTTCACCTCTTCAAAATGGATTGGCTCCTCATGAGCATCTGTCTTCTCTGCCTGTTTGCCATGTGTTTGTATGCACTCATCAATCAGCTTGAATCCTGCTACCTAAAAAGAAATAAGAGATGAGCCTCTCCGTTCATCTCTTATTTCTCCTCATTCCCTTCATCTCATCGTATAGCTGAAAGAATGGTTTTCTTAACCTTTTCTGCATCAACAGGCTTTGCAATATGTCCGTTCATTCCTTTTTCAAATGCCTTTTTTCTATCTTCCTCAAATGCATTGGCTGTCATAGCTATGATCGGAATACCGGCTTTTTTCTTATCTTCCAGCCTTCTGATTGCCTGAGTTGCCTTATAGCCATCCATGTTCGGCATCTGGATATCCATAAGGATCAGATCGTAGGTCCCTGCCGGTTTCTGTTCCATCCTTGCCACACATTGAACTCCATCCTCAACACGGTCAACCATAAGTCCCATATCCTCCAGGATAAACTCTGCGATTTCCGCATTCAGGTCATTATCCTCAGCCAGCAGAACATATTTTCCGCTGATCCTGTCTGTTTCCTCTGTATCCGGGGACGGATCCGTAACCTGCTCGTAGTAACCCTTATCAGCAATCCTGTATTCCATGATAACTGTAAATTTGCTTCCTTCTCCCAGCTTACTTTCTGCTTTAATGGTTCCGCCCATCATATCAACATATTTCTTTATGATCGGCATTCCCAGACCTGTTCCTGCAACCTTTGCGGCTGTTGTATTGCGTTCCCGGGCAAAAGCCTCAAACAGGGATGGCAGGAATTCTTCACTCATTCCAATACCGGTATCAATTACCTGAGTCTGTATCCTCACATAGTCTTTCCTGTCACAGTCAAGCTCTGTAATCCTTATGGTAACTGCTCCCCCTGAAGCTGTATATTTTACCGCATTGCTGATCAGATTGAGGAAAATTTCCCTGTTCTTTGTCTCATCGCAGATTACATGTTCATGCTGCACCTCATATTCCATCTCAAGGTGAATACCCTTTTTCTCCGCTTCTGCCTGGAAAATTTTGTAAACTCCCTGATAAACATCTCTAATCTTCACATAATTCTCATCCAGTTCCATCTTACCGCTTTCAATTTTGGCCATGTCCAGCACATTATTGATAATAGACAGCAGCAGATTTCCAGACTGTTCCATCTTCTCCTGATAATCCAAAAGCTTTGGATCTGTCAGTTCCCTTTTCATCAGCTCGTTGTATCCCAGCAGGGCATTCATCGGTGTACGGATATCATGTGACATATTGAAAAGAAAATCCGATTTGGCAGCATTAGCCTTTTCTGCCTGAATCTGGGCTTTTCTTGCTTTCATCATCAGGTAAACTATAATCAGTATAATAACCAAGGTCACACTTACAAAACTCATGGAAACTACCCGCAAATTATCCTTTATGTATTCTGCCAGAGTAACCCTTCCCGGTGCGTTTTCATATACAGAAAACAGGCCTGAAAGTCTGGAAGCAGGCAGAGTCTGGATGGTTTTATTCAGGATATTCATTAATGTTATATTTTCCCTGGTGACTGCAAAGCAAGAATCGCCGGGTTTCGTAAGAAAAACGACTGTACATCTTGCTGTTTGCCAGCGTCTTTAATGACTGTCCTGCCTTCACAACAAAGCAGTCTGCCTCACCACTGCGAACTGCTTTCTCAACCTCAGCAGATGAATCATATTCCTTTATTTTCCAGAAAGGATAGTTAAAAGAAATATACCACTTTCCCAGCAGGTTATTTCTACTCACCGCCACTGTGTTTTTCCTGTTTTCATCAAACTTTTCAACACCGGTGAGCACTGCAACATTGACTTCAAAAACAGTATTTGACAATATAATGCTGTTCTGCTCAGCTTCATATGGATTCTGGTTCATATGAAAATCATATCAATCCTGTTATCCTTTAATGCCTGCAGTTCTTCCTCCTGGGAATCAAAGCCTGTCGTCTGAAATTCTATGCTTTTTCTCCCATACAATCGGAAGCCAGACTGATATAATCGTTAATAATTCCTGTCGGTTCCCCTGACTCTGCATCCGCAAGACTGACACCCACATCCTTTTTCAGATATCCAATCCTGACCGCCCCATGCTGTTCCAACCAGTTCTGCTCCTCATCCGTAAGAGTTTCAATAGAATTTGCGGAGAGATATCTCTTATAAAGATCTTCTTCATAAAAAGGATTCTCTTTTTCTATCTTTCTGCATTGCCTGATCCAGCTCCTCTTTCAGATCCGGGCGTTTTTTTGTTGATTGCAAAATAATTATAGGAGCTGCCAATCAGAAGCACAGGAGAAATGTTGTCTCTTTCCCACTGTGGAGATTCATTTAAAACAAATCCGTCAATTTTCTGATTTTGTAGTTTCTGACGGGCATCATCTGTACTGGTAATATCAACCTGCTGCGTGTCTACTCCATGGCTTTTCTCCCACTCACAGAACCGACTGGCAGAAAGTGTATCCGGCACCACCCCGATCCTCTTCCCATTCAATGTAGTCAGATCTGAAACCGAGATATCTGTATCAGAAGGATTTATATAAAGGTAATACTTATCCTCGCCCATGGGCAGTTCTGAAAAGAGCATGGAAGCAGAACGTTCCTCTGCATAGGACATATCTCCCATCAGATCGATTTCTCCATTTTCAGCATACTCATCAGTTCTGCCCAGTTTCCCTCCACATATTCATATTTCCATCCTGTATGCGCAGCCACTGCCTGCTGATATTCGTAACTGTAGCCTCTTTTCTCACCGTTTGGTTCTGTGGTATTATAGGTTCCTTCATACCAGCCTACTCTGACTGTCCGGTTTTTTTCTTCCTCTGCTGATACAGGAAAGGGAAACACAGTAATATATAAAACAAGGCATAATAAAATACAGATATATCTCTGTACATTTATCTTAAATTTTTTCATATAATTCTCTCCAAATTAAGTACTGCTTTTTCAGCGCACTGTGGACATTAATTACAGCCAGTTTTCCAGAACATCATTCAGCTTATTCATATCAAGTGGTTTTGCGATATGTTCATTCATTCCTGTATTTTTGGCCAGCTGTACATCTTCTGCAAAAGCATTGGCAGTCATGGCAATAATCGGGATCGTCTCAGCATCTGGATGTTTCAGTGACCGGATTGCACTTCCATCCATTCTGTCCACGAAAGGGAATATATATTCTTAATGAATCAACCAGTTATAATCTTTTCATTTTATCCGTGATACTCTCCATTATACTGGATCAATGTAATATCTTCTACATTTGTGATCTTCCGGATCTTCTCTGTGAAATCGAGATCATTCTGCCGACAGAATACCTCAACTGCCATCTCTGTTTTCTCCCCACGCATCGTCTTTGACTTTATGAAGTATTTCATTCTGCCAAAGCTGCGGATGATCTCATCACCGGCTTCATCTCCCTGATAATGGATCACGGCAATATAGATTCTGCCTTTTCTGCTGCTTATGATAAAACAGATAAATCATAATGATCATAACCGCTGCTGCAATCAGTGCCAACGGATACATTCCCGCTCCAGTCGTGATACCTGTCGTGATTGCCCAGAAAAGATAGAGCAGATCCATCGGATCCTTCACCGCCGTACGGAAACGTACGATAGACAATGCACCGACCATACCAAGGGAAATCACGATATTCGTACTGATTGCCAGAGTAACCATGCAAGTGAGAAGTGTCATGCCGACCAACGTAACTGCAAAGCTCCGAGAGAAGATCACCCCTACATAAAACTTGCTGTAAACCATATAGATCACTGCTCCGAGAAGCAACGCCACGATCAGCGAAATTGCCATCTTCGGTGCATTAAAGCTGTCAAATACGCCGGATTCAAGCACCGACTTCTTAATCATATCTTGTATACTCATAATAGTTTTCTCTCCTGTGTTTCATTCCAATATTCAAATCCATGCAAATACTGCGATTTTTCATAACAGAGTACATATTTTGATACTGCTGTGAATTCTTGTGCATTTGGTAGAAGCAAGTCACGCACGATCTGTGGAAGCATCTCTGTGAATTTCACTTCCATAACTAGTTTCCCCGGTTCAAGCACCGGAAGTGTCGGAAGGGACGGATCAAAGATGTCATAACTTCCGACCGCAGCCCTCACATCACTGTCAAATGTAATCCTGACTGTTCCCTCATCCATGATCCACGGTACACGGTCATAGTCAACGATCGTGCGTGGACGCATGAGATTGCTGACACATTCCACATAAAATTCTCTGCACAATGAATACGGACTACTTAACAAAAATTTATAATCTCCATCAAGGATCTTATAGAATTCTTCCTTTGTCAGCGGAGCACTTTCTTTATAAATATAACTTCCGAATTTCTTCTTCCGCTCCAGCTTGATCGAACGGTCACTACAGTCATATATGCGGATTCGGTATTTTTTACGCATCAGAACACCTGACTCCTTTTCCGCATAGGCACTGTTGAAATAATCATCAAAATAGAGACTGCGGATCATATAGCCATTTCCCTTTGCATTTGGATCCTTTTTCAGCAAATGCTTCATCCTCAGCTCCAGCAATTCTTTCTCACTGGTACTGATCAGATATTTCCATTCATTACGGAAGCGTTCTTTTGATAAATCATTCCTCATAAATATCTTCCTCAACATTTTGGCCGCCTGTAATGTAGAAACATTTCATACCATAATTCTTTCCAGCGTCTGTTACATAATAATCAAAAGCATCCTGCGTCTGTCCAGATGTATTTGTCGCACGGATACGCACAAAATACTGACCATCTGCCGGAACTGTAGTCTCCGCTTCCGGAATTTGAATATTATCCTTACGAAATACAATCTCATTAAACTTATAATCTTTTGCCAGTTCAACTGTGTAAGTGATCGTCTCTGCATCAAAGTCATACGATGCGTCCCAGTTGAACTTCAAAATATTTCCCTTGATCACCGGTTTTCCGATATAAAACGGCATTGGCTTTTCCAGGCTCTCCTTATAAAGTTCATAATTTTGTTCTACCTCTGAAGGGATTGCCGATGCAATTGTTTCATACTTCGCTTCAGTCAACGGTGCATACATCTGGTCCGGCATCTGATTTAAATACTTCTGAGTAACTGTACGATATTCCTCTATCATACTACTGATCCGATCCACACTGAGATAGGATCTCAGATCCTGGATCGCCGCGTCAAGTTCCTCACGGAAATCCTCGGACTGCAGACATCTTTGAAAAAGAACATTTTCCCAGTAATTGCTGACTCCACATTCCCAACTTCCCTGATCGAAACGATTCTGAATGTTGTATTCGGTTCTCATGAAAGAGCCGTCATTATCCCACGCGATCAGATACCATGTGTCCGAATTCTGTGGACTATATAAATATGTATTACGATTCTGTGTATCTACATTTCCGGTCAGTATCTGATACGCCATCCAGTACGTCAGATTTTCTCTGTCAAAATATTGATCCAGGATATCCTCAATCGGTTGAGAAGTATCATTCAGATCTGTCAGCATTTGAATCAGTTTCGTATGATCTGAATCTCCTTTGATCTCCAGAAGCTTTTCAAAGGCTTTCTGGTCATAGGTCGGATCGTCTTCTTTTTTTATCACATCTTCATAACGGAAAAACTCAAACGAATTGATTTTATATAACTGTCCTTTCGAGTCCATTCCGTGATTCTCCATTCCTGTCTTGTTCAGCTGTTCTACCTGTGTGTACAATCCATAATCCTGAAACTCTGCGCTGTTTCCTTCGGTAAGATCTCTTACATATAAATGTACGAACTGAGTTCTAAGTGACATCAGCTGCGGTATCCCTTTCAGAAGATCGTAGGACAGCTTATTACGGAAACGCATTCCATCTGTCTGATGTTTATTCAGATTGATCGTGCGCTGTCCACGCCAGGTTCCCTTATTCTTCTTCAGCTCAATCTTATAGTTTTTCTGCGAATTACGGCTCGATGTCTGTCCTCTGATCTGCACGGTAGCATTCGGCACATTTTCACCATATCCAACCTCCCCGCTCTGCGGACCTGACTCATCACCAACCTGAAGAAGCGCCGCTGTCTGGTAACGTTCTACTCCCATCTTGTCATAATCATAGGCCGAATAACTGTTAATCTCCTTCCAGGTATGAGCCGTTCCCTCTGAAGAATTTCCACGGGAAACGGTGAGATACATCGTCACAACACTTGCCTCGTCATCATTTTCATAGAGACTATCCTTATCCCTGAGGTGAACGTCGTTGATATCCTGTGTCTCTGCCTTTTTTATCTCTTCCTGTTGTTCTGTCTGTTTCTTTGAAGTATCCCCTGTTTTCTCCGGGGTGGTACATCCCGTCAGGCAACAGGACATTCCTAATAAAAGGGCACATCCCAACGCAAGTAATTTATATTTTTCAAGCTTATCTCCCCTCTCTATTTTCTCTTCCAAAAGCATCCAAGCCGTGTGAAGAAACCTGTTTTATCCTCTGCCACAATCGGCTGTACGCTCAAAATATAATACGGAAGTTTTTTTATAAAATATCCAAGACGCAGTGTACAGATCAAAAAGAACACTGCACTTCCCAGTAAAAATCCAAACCCATAATACACCTGTGGGAAGAATAAAGACACACAGGTAAATGTCGTCGTACATGCGGCAAACATTCCTGTTGCAAATAATGCTCCCTTGTAATCTGTAAAATAAAGTAAGATCAGCATCATTGTGTTAGCAATTGCATAGAGTCCATAGCCGACACAGAGTGTCCTAAAATATCCTTCCATAAGATCATTAAATCCAAGCGGAAGATATGTCAAAAGCAGCTGTCCGATCGAAATAGCCAGTGCCGTTGTAAGTAGCTGCTTTAACGCCGTATATTTCAGCTCCATGTTTAAGACCTTTCTCATCTCATTTCCCGCCTGCAGGATATCCTTGATTTCTCCCTTGTCATTAAACAAACTATAATAATTCCGATATTTCGGATAGAAATTCACTTCCACAGATACAACGAAATTAACGGTTGTAATAAGAATCGTCAAATAGGCAATCATCGCAGGTACATCATGATACGGTGCACCATAAAATAATCCCTGAACATGTACACTGATCGGTCCGCACCACATGATAACAAGATGTGCAAATAGTCCGATGTTCGTGAACAAGCCTGTAAACGCAAGCGGAAGGAACTGATCCACCCAGCGTAAAAAGAAAAATGCACTGATCTCTCTCTGCGGAAAATAACGGTACAACAGCGTCACATCCCAAAGCAGCATGATTCCATAACCGATCGTAACTGCGATCATCAACGCCTCTACATGTGGAATCCCAATCAGGATCAATAGGAATCCGACCAACAATGATACCGCTACCGCTGTAATAAATGAAATAAGAAATCCCTTTGTAATCCTTGATCGCTGTCATGAATACTACTACGCACATTCCAGGTGACGATCAATTCTCCGAAAAACTCCAGGCACAAAAATTG
>ENA-OPZD01000329-OPZD01000329.1-human-gut-metagenome-genome-assembly--contig:-NODE-329-length-12644-cov-1.937285_pt1 | contig 12644 bp, 16 predicted proteins | sample MGYA00242479_ERZ504495 | MGnify/ENA primary metagenome ERZ504495 (study PRJEB26092, sample SAMD00036286) | human gut metagenome | host: Homo sapiens | study: EMG produced TPA metagenomics assembly of... | reverse complement strand
CAAAATATACCTGCGCCCAGAATCCACTATCTTTTATATCATAACAATTGTAAAAGAAAAATCAATAAATTCCTTGACGTATTTTAGGGCAAATGTTATATATTATATTGAAATCTATTTTTGAGTATAAAATCACTACTTAGGAGGAGTATTATGCCAAACATAGAATTGTTGGAAAAATCCATGCCGGTTGCACCTATCCGTATTGCAGCTCTTGGATGCAGAGAACTTGCAGAAGAAGTTGACAGAAAACTTGTTAAATTCCGTAAAGAGCTGGTTGAACGCAAACAGCTCAGTGTTATTCCCCAGGGATACAGCGAAGAATCATTTATTGTAGAATGTGAATGCCCCCGTTTCGGAACCGGTGAGGGTAAAGGTTATATTAAAGAATCCGTTCGTGGCACTGACCTTTATATTATGGTTGATGTGACCAATTACAGTGAATCTTATACTGTATGCGGACACGAGAACCATATGTCTCCTGACAACCATTTCCAGGATCTTAAACGAATTATTTCCGCTGCAACAGGCAAGGCACACCGTATCAATGTAATTATGCCGTTCCTTTATGAAGGCCGCCAGCACAGACGTACTAAAAGAGAATCTCTGGACTGTGCACTGGCACTGAAGGAATTAAGCGATATGGGAGTTTCCAATATCATTACCTTTGATGCCCATGATCCACGTGTCCAGAACTCTATTCCGCTGAATGGTTTTGATAACTTTTTCCCTACTTATCAGTTTTTAAAAGCTCTGATCAAGAGTGTGCCGGATCTTCGTGTTGACAATGACCATCTGATGATCATCAGCCTGATGAAGGTGCCATGTCAAGAGCTGTATATTTCTCCAATATCCTTGGAGTAGATATGGGTATGTTCTACAAACGTCGTGATTACTCTACAATCGTCAATGGAAAGAATCCTATTGTTGCACATGAATTCCTCGGAGATTCCGTAGAAGGCAAAGATGTTGTAGTTATCGATGACATGATTTCCTCCGGCGGAAGTATGCTGGATGTTGCCAAACAGTTAAAGGAACGCAACGCAAAGAGAGTATTTGTATGCACTACCTACGGTCTGTTCACAGACGGTCTGGATAAATTTGATGAATATTACGAGAAAGGCTGGCTTGACAGAGTGATCACAACCAACCTGAATTACCGCATTCCGGAACTTCTCGAAAGACCATATTATGTAGAAGCAAATATGAGCAAATATCTTGCGAGCATCATTGATATCATCAATCATGATGTTTCCGTTGAGAAGGTTCGTTCCAGCAACGAAAAGATTATGTCTCTTATGGAAAAAGTAAATTCCAGATAGTTTTTCCGGCAGATGAATACGAAAGGGGGAGCTGTTAACCAGCTCCCCCCTTTTTCGTATTGTACAGTTAATCTGCAAATTCAGGATTACTCACTTCGCACTGTTGTGCTTATAACAATTTCAGGTTTTATGAACGTATGCCAAGAAAAGCCCCAAGATTTCCCCTTTTTCCATGGGAAGCCCTGTGAGAAAAGAGAAACTCAGGATTACAGCAGGTACAGAGATTTGGCATGGAAATGTTTTCTTCCGGGATTCCCGCTTCCAGAAAAATAATCTTGTTTGCCATCCACAGATTTAACTGATATTTTCCGTTTTCTTTTCTGTAAAACAGCCTGTTCCGGTATTTCTTATCAAAAACCTTTTCAAATTCTTCAATCACATCTTCGCTGACTTCATAACACTCCTGACAGATAGACGGTCCGATGGCCACTTTCAGATCTTTCGGATTACTTCCATACTCTTCAGACATCTTTTCTATGGTAACTGCACCGATTTTCTGAACCGTACCTCTCCATCCCGAATGAGACAGTCCGATCGCATGATTCGCCGGATCAGCAAAATACAGTGGAACGCAATCCGCATAAAAGGTTGCGAGAACCAGCCCCGGAACATTTGTGATCATTCCATCTGTATCTGTATAATCACGCGGGATCACAATTCCCTTTCCGCGGTCTTTCTCTGTTACTTTCCGCACATTGTTGGTATGAGTCTGATCAGATGTAACGATGCTGTTCATATCAAATCCCATAGCATCAGAAATCCTTCTGTAATTTTCTTTCACGCAGGACTCCTCATCACCTCTTGTAAAACTCAGGTTCATAGAACTGTAGATTCCTCTGCTCACTCCGCCAAAGCGGGTGCTGAATCCATGAACAAGCCAGTTCATTTCTTCATATGCGGGATATGTAAGAAATGTAACATCTTTATTTTTTTTACATTCATCTTTGGAATCTGTTCACTGTTCCATTTTTATCTTCATATTTCATTATTCCCTTCCTGCTGTATGGCAGAATATTCATCAAAGCAGTTTCTATAATTATTAGAGGATTGCAATATATTCAAACGCATTCTTAACCCAGTGTATTTCATCCCCGTCAATTCCTGCCACATCGAAACGGCATGGGATATCCACATTGTGATATTCCACTGTAAGAAAATACCTTGCCACCTTACATATGGTTTTCTGTTTAGCAGGATTTACTGCAGCCAGCGAATAACCGGAACTATTGTCTTTCCTGTATTTACCTCAACAAACAAGATATTCTCCATCTCTGGCAATCAGATCAATTTCTCCAAATCTGCATCTGTAATTATATCTCAGAATAAATAATCCCTGCTGTTTCAGATAATCAGCAGCTTTTCGTTCGTAACAGCTTCCGGTAGACCGGGTATTTTTATGCAAATTCTTCCATCCATTTCTTTTTATATTATATGTAGGCATCTTTTGTTGTTACTGTGCATCACTCAGTGTATTGCTGTGTACTGAAGGATAGTAACCCTTTTGCAACTGTTTATATGAAATGTGTAATAAAGGTCTTTCTGTGGATCGGGGTTTCTCCGTATTTTTTCAGTGCCGCAATATGATCGGCAGAACCATATCCCTTATTTGATGCAAAGCCATATTCCGGGAACACTTTATCATATTCTTCCATCATTCTGTCCCTTGTCACTTTTGCAACAATACTTGCTGCTGCAATGGAAACACTCTTTGCATCTCCCTTAATAATGGGAACCTGCGGAATGGTGATCTGAGGAATCGTGACTGCATCATTGAGAAGAAGCTGAGGAACCACTTCCAGTTTACTTACCGCCTCCCGCATTGCCTCATAAGTAGCCTGAAGGATATTGATCTCATCAATACGCTCCGGGCTACGCATACCGATTCCTACTGAAACCGCTTCCCTCATAATCACATCATACAGTTCTTCTCTTTTGGAAGCACTGAGTTTCTTGGAATCGTTCAGATAAAGGATCCGGCTGTCCTGTGGCAGAATTACTGCACATGCCACAACCGGACCTGCAAGGGGGCCTCTTCCCACTTCATCAATTCCGCATAAATAACCAAGATGTTCATATTTATGCTCATATACCTTCATATTTTCAATACGCTGCTTCTCCGCTTCCAGAGCTGCTTCCTTTTTGCGGCACTGTGCGATCAGCTTTTGCACACCACTTCTTGTATCTTCTTTATAAATTTCATATAAAGCCGGGTAGCTGCTCATATCTGCTGCAGCAAACTCGGCTTTAATCTCAGCTATTGTTTTCATAATGGCGCCCACTCCAATGTGATCCGCCCCATTTTTCCGGAACGGAAATCATCAAACAGTAATCAGCGAAGCTTTGGCATAATCCAGCTCTTCCTGCTTTTTCAGACACCCTCTGGCTCTGGCAATCGCCTCCAGAACTTCCACAGAAGTTCCCTCCTCTGTGATCTGATATCTCTCTGCCAGAATCCCTTTTATAATTTTCGCGCAGATAATCGATCAGCCAGAGTGCCAGTTCCTCCATATTCAGAATGTCATCTTTGATAGAACCTACACATGCCAGACGGATTCCCACCTGCTGGTCTTCAAATTTCGGCCACAAAATACCAGGAGTGTCCAAAAGTTCTACTCCCTTATTCAGACGGATCCACTGTTTTCCTTTCGTAACTCCCGGCTTGTTTCCGGTCTTTGCACAGGCCCGTCCTGCAAAGGTATTGATAAATGTAGATTTTCCTACATTCGGGATTCCCACTACCATAGCGCGGATCGGACGGTTTTTAATACCGCGGCGTCTGTCTCTTTCTATCTTTTCCTTACATGCTTCCTGGATCACATTATTGATTGCTTTCATTCCGGAACCATTTCTGGAATCTACTTTTACAACATAAAATCCCTTTGCCTGAAAATAAGTTTTCCAGGCTTCATTCTGGCGCTCGTCAGCCAGATCTGATTTATTAAGAAGAATCAGTCTGGATTTATTTTTTCCCAGTTCATCGATATCCGGGTTTCTGCTCGAAAGAGGTACGCGGGCATCCACAAGTTCAATGATCAGATCGATCAGCTTAATGTCCTCCTGCATCTGTCTCTTTGCCTTGGTCATATGACCAGGGTACCACTGTACGTTCATATACACCTAACCTTTCAAAAATCCAAATTTATCTTTCGGGGAAATGACAAACCATACCTTTCCCACAATATATTTCTTATTGATATTTCCGATATCACCATACCGGCTGTCCTCACTGTTATTTCTGTTATCGCCAAGTACAAAATACTCACCGCTTTCCAGAGACACTCCGTCGGATGCCAATCCCGCATTACTGATTTCAGGAAAATTCTTATTTTCATTATATACTTCTCCGTTGATCAATACTGCTCCGTTGGATATCTGTACAGTCTCACCGGACAGACCGATCACGCGGCCGATATGCAGAGCCGCATCATCACTTCCACTGGTTTTATATACAATGATATCTCCCCGTTCAGGTGAGGATACTTTATAAACAGCCCTGTTTACAAAAAAGCGTTCTCCAACCTGCAGTGTGGGCTCCATGGTACTCTCCTGTACAGCCACTGATTGAAACAGCGCAATTCCCGCCAGAATGCCAAAAATGAGCACTACCGCTATCTGAAATATCCAGTTAAGGATTCCCCGGACTTTTTATCTTCAAGTTTTATTTCCAGCATATCTCTGGTCTCTTTCAGTGCCGGACTATCTTTCCATTTTCTGATATTCATCCAAATCTCCTGACAGATGGAAAAAGAGGGACAATACACAAGTTATTGTCCCTTCTTCTGCTAATTCATGAAATTATTTAACAAGCTCTTTAACCTTAGCTGCTTTACCTACACGATCTCTTAAGTAGTTCAGTTTCGCACGACGTACTTTACCACGACGGATAACTTCTACTTTTACTACATGTGGGGAATGAAGCGGCCATGTTTTCTCAACGCCTACTCCGTTAGAGCTCTTTCTTACAGTAAATGTAGCTCTGTTGCTTCCGCCCTGTTTCTTGAGAACTGTTCCTTCAAAAACCTGAACACGTTCACGGTTTCCTTCTTTGATCAGTGCGTGTACTCTTACAGTATCACCTGTGTTGAATGCCGGTACTTCAGCTTTTAACTGAGCTGCTTCGATGTTTTTGATAATTTCGTTCATTGTATTTTTCTCCTATTCTTATATGGATGTTCTTAATACATATCCTGTAACAGAGGACCATCTTTTTTTCACAACAGTTGTGATTATACTATATAGCCTGATGTATTGCAATACTTTTTGCAAATTTTTTACCAGCAGATTACTTCACATCCTGTTTCCGTAACCAGAACAGTTACTTCCCACTGGGCTGAAGGAAGTCCGTCCTCTGTACGAACTGTCCACTCGTCAATCTCATCCGTATAAATTTCATCGCTTCCCATATTTACCATCGGCTCTATGGTAAACATCATACCCGGAACCATCAGGACACCTGTATTCTCTTCAGAAACAAAGCTTACCCATGGATCTTCATGGAACTCAACTCCCACACCATGTCCACCGATTTCTCTGACTACAGAATATCCGTTTTCTACTGCATGTTTATGAACTGCACTTCCCATATTTCCGATCGGAGTCCATGGTTTCACCTGGGAAATACCAATCTCAACACATTCTTTTGTGACCTTGACAAGTTTTTCTTTCTCCGGACTCACTTTACCGATGCAGAACATTCTGGACGAGTCAGAATAATAACCATTATATATTGTAGATACATCAACATTGATAATATCTCCCTCTTTCAGAATCTGCTCTTCATCCGGGATTCCATGGCATACCACTTCATTTACAGAAGTACACACGCTCTTTGGAAATCCTTCGTAATTTAACGGTGCCGGGATTCCCCCATGCCGTACAGTCTCTTCATGTACCCATCTGTCAATCTCTTCAGTGGATACACCTGGTTTAATATGCTCTTCCACATAATCAAGAACTGCGATATTGATTTTGCAGCTTTCTTTTATTTTCGCGATCTGTTCGGGTGTTTTGATCAGATCATGATCGATCACTGCATATCCTTTCTGCTTCATTATTTCCATTTTTTCATCAAATACCTCATGGCATTTTTTATATTTTTTCCCGCTTTCCACACCACGCATGGATCGTTTCTTCCAATTTTCAAATGAATCAATGATAATTCCTCTTTCTTTTTTCTTATGTAGGGTACAGCGCATCATCACCATTACAGGAAGCTGTGTACTGTTTTATCATACCACATTTTCTCTCGGAAATGTGAACTGTTATTGGTAAAATTACTCGTTATCTTTCGTGAATTGTAAGAAAAAGCTCTGCATCAAAGCAATTTTTCAAACACACTCCGGAATTGAAAAATCCGGCAGTTTAATTGCTGCCGGATTTTTCAGAATCAGAAGTCTTATCTGTATTCATAATCTGATTAAGTTCATTTATCATCTCATCATCTTTCAGACGAAACTTTACTTCCACTCGTCTGGATGCATCCTTATCTACATTCCCATCGGAATCCAGAACCGGATTGGCTGAACCATGACCATTTACGGTCAGATAATTCTGAAGTTCTGAAATCTCATCAGAACTCAGGAAGTTCTCCCTGATTTCCGTCAGATACTGTGCAACTGCGAGAGAACGTTTCTGAGAAAGCTCCAGATTGTAATCATAGTCTCCGTCTGTATCTGTATAACCATCAATGATGATCTCAGCCAGATACTTCTTATAATCTTTCTGAAGAAGCACCTTACAGTAGATCGGAAGGATATCTGCAAGTTCCTGTTTGCCCTCATCTGTCAGTTCTGACTTATCATAGTCAAATAATACATTTGCATTGAGGGTAAGAGCACCTGTCTGAGCATCAATATCAACACTTACATTGTTTTTGGAAAACTCCTTCTGCAATGCTTCAATAACATCTGCCTTGACACCGATGATATTATCAATTTTCTTTTGCTGTGTTGCAAGAAGAGATGTTTTTTCATCAAGGCTGGCCTGCTGTTCCTTTAACTGTGCTGCCAGTTCTGCAAGAAGCTTTTTCTGCTTGTCAAGCTGTTCATCCTGGGAACTCAGCTTGCTGTTTTTCTCGTCCAGCTCACTCTGCTGTGCCAGAATTTCCGCTGTATACTGCTCCTGAAGAGCTATCTTGTCATCTCTCTCCTTAATACTCTCATTATAACTTTTCTGAGCCTGAAAAAGAGTCACACACATAATCAGTATAAAAAGGAGCAGCACACCGGCCATCATATCAGAATAAGACCGCCAGACATTAAATCCGCCCTCTTCTGATTTCTTTCTTTTGCGCATATTTCTCTCCTTTTCTTATTTGAATAAGCTGAATTTACCTTTCTGGTTTTTGGAAATATTCTTCATATTTTTGTTCATCTCCTCCAGAAGTGCTTCCTGACGCTCGCTCTGTTCCTCCAGAAGTTTGCGTACTTCCTCCACAGATTCTTTCTGTGCCGCACTCTGAGCTGATTTTCCGCCTGAGAGATAAATATTGTTGTCTTCTTTCTGAACAGAAATATCTGCAAAGAGTCTGCGTACCTCTTCCATTGTCTCGTAAGTCATCTTCTGATAAGATACAAAGTCTTTCATCTTTACATCCAACTGTTCTACCAGTTTACGGTTAGCCTCAAGCACATCTTTTTCCTGCCTGATTTGCAGCCGAAACCTTTTCCATTCCCTGCGCGGCAGCTTCCACATATTTCTGCATTGTCTGATTGCAGGCAACCCAGAATTTGGCAGAAGATTTCTCGGATTCATGCAGATAATCCGCAATGCGCTGATAATCCTGCTGCTGAAGCTTCTGGATTTCCTGATTATCCTGTGTGATTCTTGTTGCCGTAGACATATAACGGCCCTGAACCTGTCCCAGTTCATTTACAAGGTCTTTCATAGCTTCGCTCTGTTTTGCATAAGAGGTATTCAGCTGATTACTCATCGTCTGATAGAGCCTTGTAGTATAATCAATATTTTCTTTCTGCGCTTCCTTCAGCTGTACAAGAGCTTCATTGAAATCTGTGAACTGCATTTTAAATGAACCGTTCATCTCCCGCAAAAAAGTACGCAGGATATCCTGAACCACATCCTCCTGACATTTTGTTACAGATTCTGTCAGAATCTCCAGAGATTCTGTCATCTTCTGGAAAGTAGGATTGATTGCTTTCTCAAAACTCTCTGCCATCTGTGAGGTAAGCTGCTCTGCCATCTGTTTCATGGCTTTTTGTCTGAACCTTCTGACTTGCAAGCATCAGGTTTCTTGACTCGCTCTCAGCCGCCGGAAGTACATAAAGATGAAATCTCTCCAGAAATCCCTGAAGCTTCGCATCCATTCCGGAATAAACGCTTTTCATTCCGGAACTGTAGATCAGTGCAAATGCAATTCCATAGATAGAAGTAAGGAATGCTACTTTGATACCATCTACCAGGGCAGATACAGAGGTAGTCATTGTCTCATAGCTGGATGGCTCAAAACTCTTAAGCCCCCATACCAGACCAATAAAAGTACCAAGAATACCAAGGCTGGTAAAAATATCCGGTGCCATTTCCAGAATCTTCTTATGTACATGAAGATCAATCTCGTCCTCATTTATGTAATCTTCAACATCTCCGATTCCTTCCTGGTTTTCTCCATGGCATCTACAAAGCTGTCCATTCTGTCATCCAGATATTTATGTTCAAACATCCCCTTCAGGCAGGAAAGATCTTCGCTTTTGGCTTTTCCGGGTATTTTTGAATATACTGGAAAGCTCCTGCGTTCCTCTTGCAAGAGCCTCTCCAATGCTGTCTACCCGAAACATACCGCCAAACAGTCCGGCCAGATAGATCACAGCCATAACAGCGAGGAATGCAAAGTTATAAATCATCGTGCCTGATGAACCATTCCCGGTCAGCAGCGTCATGGCAACACATCCGCCAAGCACCACCAGAAAAAAAGAACCGTATTCATAATTTTTTGCCCATAATACACCTCCTGTGATTATTTGCAGATTCTGCACAAAATTACAGACAATTTTCTTTTTCGTATATCATATCACAACGTCATATCTGTCACAAGTAAAAATATATATGTACTGTTCACAGTAACGTAGCCAAAATTCATTCCAGATTGCTGCGGCAATGGAATTTTGGCTTGTATGTCTCGGGATAGTGGTGTATAAACAATAACAAAATATATTAAAAGTCCGGCAGAAAAGCTGTACTCAAAGCACAGTTTTCCACCGGATTATTTTACAGAATTGTTATATTTCAGAATAAACTTTATCTTCTTCCAGAAATCTGGCTTTTCCATCTTTTACTTCAAGCAGATTGATACTGCAGTTTTGGAGGCACACATCCATGCCAGAAATGTTCCGGATCCTGATAGACATTCTGAAGCAGTGCACGAACTGCACATCCATGAGAAGAAACAAGAATTGTTTTGTCTGCCAGAGCAGGATCTGTCGTTTTCTCCACCCAGAATTCTCTGGTGCGTTTCAGGATATCAGAAATGTTTTCGCCGTTTTGAGGACGTTCAAATTTCTGTGGCTCTTCAAAGAAAATTTCCATTTCATGGCTGATGATCTTCCCTTGTTCATCCTTAAACCGGCTTCCTTCAAGAACTCCGAAATCAATTTCCTGGATTCTTTTATCCTCAATAACAGGAATCTGCCTGTTTCCCAGCACATAATGTGCTGTCTGTTTCGCTCTTGCCAGAGGACTGGTAAAACAGATATCAAACGGAACATCTTTTAATGCTTCTCCTGTTCTTTTCGCCAGTTCAATTCCTTCCGGTGCAAGGGGAATATCCATTGCCCCCTGCACTTTTTTCAGTTTATTCCACTGAGTTATCCCATGTCTTAATACATAAATCAGCATTAACTTCTCAACTCGATTCCAAGGTCTGTCAGACCATTCAGGATTTTCTTCATTGCAGCTGTAATCTCGCTCTCTTCCAGAGTCTTGTCATGGTGACGGAATACCAGAGAATAAGCCATGGATTTATATCCTCCTTTTAATCTGGTTTCCTTCATAAATGTCAAATAAACTGATAACTCTCCAGAATCTTTCCGCCTCTCTGAGTCAGAATATGTTCAATCTGTCCTGCAAGAACGGTTTTCGGAACGACCATACTTAAATCGCGGGTTACTGCAGGATATTTTGCAATTCCTGTGTATTTATGGTTGAAGCTTGCAAATTCAAGAACCGTAAGGATATCAATCACTGCCACATATGCCTTATCACCAATTCCATAAGTATCTGCAACCAGAGGATGAACCTCTCCCAGATAGCCTACAACCTTACCATCATAAACCATATTTGCCTGTCTTCCGGGATGAAGGTAAGTCTTTCCGCTGTTTGATCATAATCTACTTTATCTCTCATTCCTACTTTCTCAAAGAACTCTTCACATACACCTTTCATGTCAAAGAAATCGCCGTTTCCATACATACCAAGTGTAAAGTGCATACGCTCATCCGGAAGTTCTGTAAGAGGAAGTGCTTTCGGACGATATACATTACCAAGTTCATAGAGACGTACATCTTTATTTCTTCTGTTATAGTTCGTAGCCAGAGAACTGAGCATACCGTTTAAAGTAGTTGTTCTCATGACACTGTAGTCTTCTCCCAGAGGATTGCTGATCACGATTCCCTGACGGAGCTTACTGTCAGCCGGAAGTCTTAATTTGTCAAATACCTTCGGACTTTCGAAAGAATAGGTCATTCCTTCAGAGAAACCACAATATTCCGCAATATCACGTGCCACTGCTTCAATACGAAGTTTAAACGGAAGCTTACCTGTTGTAGCTTCACCTGTAGGCAGAGTAGTCGGAATCTTATCATATCCGAAAAATCTTGCAACTTCTTCTGCAACATCAGCTACATAATGGATATCCTGACGGAAAGTAGGAGCTACGATCTCATTTGTTTTTCGTCATAGGTCAGTTCTACTTTTGCCAGATAAGCAAGCATTTCTTCCGGTGTCAGGTCAGTTCCAAGAAGAGCATTAATCTTCTCCGGTTTGAAAGGAACTCTGGATGGTTCTCTTACTTCATTGCAGATATCTACCATTCCACCTACGACTTCACCTGCTCCAAGTTCCTCCATCAGCTGGCATGCTCTGTCGATAGCTGCCTGCGCATTGTTCGGGTCAAGACCTTTTTCGAATTTACCGGAAGCATCTGTTCTCAGACCGATTCTCTTGGAAGAAAGGCGGATATTTGTTCCATCAAAACATGCAGCCTCGAAAAGAACAGTTTTTACATCGTCTGTGATCATAGAATTCTCTCCACCCATGATACCGGCAATACCAACTGCTTTCTCACCGTCACAAATCATCAGTACCTGATCATCCATGGTACGTTCCTGTCCATCCAGCGTTACAAATTTCTCATCATTCTCTGCACGACGTACAACGATTTCTTTTCCTGCAATCCTGTCCAGATCATATGCGTGCATTGGCTGACCAAATTCTTCCATTACATAGTTTGTAATATCTACCAGATTATTGATCGGACGGATTCCATTGGAAGCCAGACATCTCTGCATCCATTTCGGAGATGGTCCGATCTTAACATTCTTTACGACTCTTGCGCAGTAACGTGGACAAAGTTTCGGATCTTCTACCGTTACTTTACATAGTCAGAAGCTTTTCATCATTTCCCTTACACTCTACAACAGGAGGACAGAATTTCTCATTAAACGTAGCTGCCGCTTCTCTTGCAATTCCCAGTACGCCGTAGCAGTCAACACGATTGGATGTGATTTCATATTCAAAGACAACATCATCCAGGCCCAGTGCCTTGATCGCACTCTCGCCTACAACAGCGTCTTCAGGGAAAATATAGATTCCGTATTCCGGTGCTTCCGGATACATTTCTCTTGTGCTTCCCAGCTCTTCGATGGAACACATCATACCATAGGAATCGATTCCGCGAAGTTTTCCTTTTTGATTTCAATTCCACCCGGTGTTTTCTTTCCGTCATGTCCACCGGCAACACGTCCGCCGTCAAGAACAACAGGAACCTTATCTCCCTCTTTTACATTAGGAGCGCCTGTAACAATCTGTACAGTCTCTGTTCCGATATTCACCTGGCAGATGATCAGTTTATCTGCATCCGGATGTTTCTCAATTTTTTCAATCTGTACCGATCAACGATCTTATCCAGATCTGCGTCCAGTTTTTCAAAGCCTTCCACTTTTGTTCCTGTCAGTGTCATGGCATCTGTATATTCCTGTGCTGTCACATCAAGATCCGGCACATACATTTTAATCCAAGATAATGAAGTATTCATTTTGTTAATCCTCTTTCTATATTATAGCTCAGACTTATAGCAGCTTTCCCGGACAGAAA
>ENA-OPZD01000326-OPZD01000326.1-human-gut-metagenome-genome-assembly--contig:-NODE-326-length-13000-cov-3.709702_pt1 | contig 13000 bp, 14 predicted proteins | sample MGYA00242479_ERZ504495 | MGnify/ENA primary metagenome ERZ504495 (study PRJEB26092, sample SAMD00036286) | human gut metagenome | host: Homo sapiens | study: EMG produced TPA metagenomics assembly of... | reverse complement strand
CACGGCGACAACCGTGGCTGGTTCAAGGAAAACTGGCAGCGCGCCAAGATGATGGTCTGGGACTGCCGGACTTCGGCCCGGTGCAGAACAACATCAGCTACAACGCCACCAAGGGCGTCACCCCGTGGCATTCACGCGGAGCCGTGGGACAAGTACATCAGCATCGCTGCCGGCGAGATCTTCGGCGGCATGGGTTGACCTGCGCCCGGGCGAGAGCTTCGGCCAGGTGTACACGACCCGTCTGGACCCGAGCCGCGCAATCTACGTGCCGCGCGGCGTGGGCAACAGCTTCCAGGCACTGCAGGACGGCACGGTGTACACGTATCTGGTGAACGCGCACTGGTCGCTCGAGCAGAAGAAGACCTACACGTTCGTGAACCTTGCGGATCCGGAACTGAACATCCAGTGGCCGATTCCGCTGGAGGAGTCCGAGCGCTCCGAGGCCGATCTGCACCACCCGATGCTCAAGGACGCCAAGCCCATGGCTCCCAAGCGCACCCTGGTGACGGGCTGCAACGGCCAGCTGGGCCACGCGATTCGCGCCTACGCGGAAGCGCATGGTCTGGAGGGCTTCGAGTACACGGACATCGACGAGTTCGACTTCTCCGACCCGAAGGCATACGAGGCATACGATTGGAGCCTGTACGGCACGATCATCAACGCCGGTGCCTACACGGCCGTCGACAAGGCCGAGACCGCCGAAGGCGTCCGATCGCGTGGAAGGCGAACGCCCAGGGTCCGGCTCTGCTGGCCAAGGTGGCCAAGGACCACCACATCACCCTCGTGCACGTGAGTTCGGATTATGTGTTCGACGGCACCGCCAAGGAACACATGGAGACGGAGGCGTTCGCCCGCTCGGTGTGTACGGCCAGACCAAGGCCGCTGGCGACATCGCCGTGGCCAACGCACCCGAGCATTACATCCTGCGTTCCAGCTGGGTGATCGGCGAGGGCACAACTTCGTGAAGACCATGATGATGCTGTCCAACAAGGTCGCCGACCCGGCCGACAAGCTGGAACAGGTCACCGTGGTGGATGACCAGTACGGTCGCCTGACCTTCACCCGCGACATGGCCGAGGCGATCTTCCACCTGCTTGACAGCCATGCCCCCTACGGCACCTACAACTTGACCGGTTCCGGCGCAGTGAAGTCCTGGGCTGACATCGCGGCCGAGGTGTTCGACCTGACGAACGGCAACGGCAGCAAGGTCAAGCCCATCAGCACTGCCGAGTACTTCGCGAACGCGACCAACCCGGTATCTCCGCGTCCGGTCAACTCCGCACTGGATCTTGCTAAGATCGGTGAAGCCGGATACGTGCCCGCTGACTGGGAAGAGACCCTCAAGACCTGCGTGCAGAAGGAACTCGGCTGATAGCTGTTCATAACAGTTGACTTCAAGTGATAAAACCGCGCAGGCTCTCTGCGCGGTTTTTTCATTTTGAATAAGAGTTAGCTAAGCTGAATATGTTTGTAGACGAAATAACGAGTAAAATGTTGTGGAAAGCAGGTTTTTCATGAAAGGCATTATTCTCGCTGGAGGTTCGGGTACGAGACTGTACCCTCTGACCACGGTGACCTCGAAGCAGCTGCTTCCCGTGTATGACAAGCCGATGATCTACTACCCGTTGAGCGTGCTGATGATGGCGGGCATCCGTGACATTCTGATCATCTCCACGCCGAAGGATCTGCCGAACTTCGAACGTTTGTTGGGAGACGGCTCCCAGTATGGCGTGAGCTTCTCTTACAAGGTGCAGCCTTCCCCGGATGGCCTGGCCCAGGCATTCATCCTCGGCGAGGAGTTCATCGATGGTGAGCCGTGCGCGCTGGTGCTTGGTGATAACATCTTCTACGGCAACGGTTTGGGCAGGACGCTGCGCAAGGCCGCCACGGTGGAACATGGTGCCACAGTGTTCGGCTACTACGTCGACGATCCTGAGCGATACGGCGTGGTCGAATTCGATGAGAACAAGAAGGCCATCTCTATCGTTGAGAAGCCGGAGCACCCGGCCAGCAACTATGCGGTGACCGGCCTGTACTTCTACGACGAACGCGTCACCGAGTTCGCCAAGCAGGTCAAGCCGTCCCCCCGTGGCGAGCTGGAGATTACCGATCTGAACAAGATGTATCTGGAAGACGGCACCCTCAACGTGCAGACGCTTGGCCGCGGCTATGCCTGGCTGGATACCGGTACCATGGACTCCCTGTATGAGGCAGGCGAATTCGTGCGCACCGTGCAGCGTGCTCAGGGCCTGCCGATCGCCGTTGCCGAAGAGATCGCTTTTGAGAACGGTTGGATTACTCGTGATGAGCTGATGGAGGCCGCTGTGAAGTATGGCAAGAGCCCGTATGGCAAGCATCTGAAGGATGTGGCGGAGAACAAGATTATTGTTAAGCCGCGCGACGTTCGATGATGTTGTTGGGTCGTGGTTGCTGTGCCGTTGCTGTCTTTTGTCGTTATTGCCTATAACGTGCAGCCCTACATTATTCAATGTTTGCAAAGCGTCAAGGCCCAAACTTTGGATGATTTCGAGGTCATCGTAGTAGATGACGCGAGTACTGACGGTACGCTGGAATGCATTACTCGTGAAGTAGCGGATGATCAGCGGTTCCATATAATCGCAAAATCGGAAAATGAAGGTGCACACCTTGCCCGGCGAACTGGTGCGTTGGCGACCAAAGGACAGTATGTGTACTTCGTTGATGGTGATGACAGTATCAGTGCCTTACTATGCGAACAGGTATCCATGCTGACTCGTGCCTCATCTCCTGACATTATTCGCTTTGGATTGGATGCTTTTCCCGAAATCGGTGCGGACGATGGCACGGCAATAGCTGTGGAAGCGGTCTTTAATAATGCCCAAGGCATGAGGACCTCTAGGGAAATTATAGAGACTGCATTCAGCGACATAATTTCCCCTCGTGACGTATGGAGCGTTACGGTATGCGCTTATCGAGGTGATTCCATCAGAGAGTCTTTTTCCAAGATGACATCCAAGCGTCTTGGGTATATGGAAGACACCTACGAATTTTTTGTCATCGCAAATGAGTCTCAGACATTACAGAATTACGCTGATTTTCGTGCTCTGAAGTACCGTATTGGAGCGGGCAGATCCGGGCGAAGATTGTATTCGGCAGAGGAGTTCTCGAAACGGCAACGAGAAGTGCACGAAATGTATCTTTTGCTGTGTGAGTATTGCAACTCTCAGCGAGACGATACCGATTTCTACAGTCGCACAAGCCTTTGGATGAAACGGCAATATCTTCTTATGCTTGTTACTGACTGGGTAACTCGTTTGCCAGCGGCGGATCAAGACAAAGGATATACGGCTATCGTTGAAACATGGGGTGCTGCTGACGCAGCAATCATGTTATTTGATCCCCTTATTGCACGTGGTGAGAGTTTGTTGAGCAAGAATTCGATTCCTCCCGGGAACGATGAGTTCTACCGGTGGGGGCAGATTCTCGCCAAGATAGTTCCCATGGTTGATGACGGCCGGAATTTACCTAGGTATGATCAATACCGGCAGTTGGAACAAGCTTTAGAGCATCATGTGGCGGAAATCCAATTGAAAGAGCAGCAGGCGCTGCAGGCAGAACAAGAACGGATAGAGGCGCAAGCGAGATTCAAAAAAGGTACACTCATGCGTCGCGTGATTGACAAAGTCATGCCGGCAGGTTCGCTGAACCGAGATTTGGTATCTGTGATACGCTCACATGCACAGCGTGCGAAGAGGGAAAGATAGCATTTTGCAGAATGATGTAGTGCGTGAAAGGACGGAGATGAGCGTTAATAGCGGGCATAAACAGCGACTGGGTATCTACTGTTTCTATGACAAGTATGGTCATGCTGCATCCTTTATCAAGACCTTTCTTGATGATTTGATGGATAACTTAGATGATCTAGTCGTAGTTGTAAACGGGCAACTTAGCGATCAGGCTCGTCAACTGTTCTCTGAATACACGAAGACGATCATCGTTAGAGAGAATAAAGGACTTGACGTCGCTGCGTACAAGCAGGCCATTCTCACACTCGGTTGGGAAAAACTTGAGTCATATGATGAAGTCATTTGCCTGAATGACACAGTTATGGGACCGGTGTATCCGTTCCGTGAAATGTTTGCGTGCATGGATCGCAAGGATGTGGATTTTTGGGGTATCACTGCGTATGCGGGTGAGACAGTTGATAAGGAGCAGATTCCAACGCATCTTCAGGCCTATTGGCATGCGTACAGGCGCTCTTTAGTGTCTTCCCCGGCGTTCCACGAGTACTGGGAGACCATGCCTTTGTGGAAAGACTACGCAGAGGTTACCCGCAAACACGAGATGACCTTCACCAAGCATTTCACTGATTTGGGCTTCACCTGGGCCTCGTACATCGATTGGCGAAAATATCAGGGATATTCTTCATACCCGTTGCTGTACATGCCGATGCAAATCGTGCGAGATGATCGATGCCCTATTTCAAGCGCCGTTCTTTCTTCGTGGATTACAGTGCTTATTTCGACCAGACGGCCGGTCAGCCAGCTCTGGATTTGTACGAGTACCTTCGAGATCATACTGACTATGACGTGGATATGATCTGGGATGCTATTTTGCCGTCCTACAACATTGACGATATCCGCAAGGCCATGCATCTTGATTATGTGCTGCCCTCACAGGCCATCAATCCACAGACGCATGATCGTCCTCGTTCGGCGTTCATCTATCACGTCTACTTCATGGATTTGCTAGAAGACACTTGCCACTACATTGCATCGTTGCCGGAAGAAACAGATCTATACATCACCTCTACCGAAGATAAGATTCCCCAGATTCGGGAATACATGCAACAGCATGGGATTTCTCATCAGGCGACATTCATCCCCGTTATCAATCGTGGTCGTGATGTCTCGGCTCTGCTTGTGGCCGCTTGCCCGGTGGTGTTGAGCGGAAAATATGACGTCATTGGTTTCGCTCATGATAAGAAATCCAGTCAGAATCAGGAAAATGGACATCATGGCACCGAGAGCCAAGGATTCGCGTACAAGCTTATGGAGAATACGCTTGGCAGTGAGGCATATGTCAAGAACATTCTGACGTTATTTGCGGAGAACCCGCGTCTTGGTCAGGTGACGCCTCCGCCGCCATATCACGCTTTGTACTTTGCGCACACCATTCCTCACGATTGGGGTGCAAATTATGAGATCACGAAGGAGCTTTTGGAAGACAGGCTGGGCATTCATGTGCCGCTCTCTCCCACTAAGCCAACTGCATCCGCGATGGGGTCGTGCTATTGGTTCCGTGTTGAGGCATTAAAACCGCTGTTCGAGTATGGGTGGAAGTATGAAGACTTCTTGCCCGAAGGACAGATGGGCGAAGACGGTACTATTTCGCATGCCATCGAACGAGCCAACGGATATATATGCCAATCGCGTGGATATTATCCGGCATGGGTGCTTTCAGATCGATATGCTCGCATTGAAGTGGATTCGTTGTTCTATACCACTGCCATGATGATGGGCTCGTCTGCAGAAGCACGTAGCGGAGAATCATTGCTGACGAATTTGCGTGGTTTGAATTTGGCGACTTCTCGTTGGAGAACACTGAAAATAGCCAAGCATCGCACACATTTAGGACTTCAATGGATCACGTCACGAACTGTGCTTAAGCTTCCTAAGCCAGCACAGAGCGTCATCTACACTGCAGCATGGGCTCCAATCACCGCGGTACGATTTGTGATTGGACAAATCAGGGCGGTGCTTCGTGGTGATTTCAAGCACAAAAGTGCACCTAAAAAAATAATAGTTGATGGCAAATGAGGATATGAATACGATGCTGATAAAGCTAAAAGAGCGCTACCGCTATTCGTTCATTGTGCTTAAAGAAATGGTGAGAACTGATTTTAAGCTGCGCTATCAGGGATCATTTCTAGGAATTGCGTGGTCGGTCTTGAAGCCGTTAATGCTGTTCTGTGTGATGTATGTGGTGTTCGTCAAATTCCTGAAGTTTACCGATGGCACGCCGACTTTCCCTTGGTCTTGCTGCTGGGTATCAGCTTGTGGAATTTCTTCGCTGAGGCGACGATATGGGATTGACGGCTATCGTAGGCAGAGGGGACATTCTGCGTAAGATTCATTTCCCCAACTACATTATTGTCGTCTCTGCAACGGTCGGCGCTTTAATCAGCTTGGCCATCAACATGTGTGTAGTGCTGGTTTTTGTATTTTAATCAGGTGCACTTCACCTGGAATGTGTTGTGGCTCCCGCTTAATTTCATAGAATTCTATGCTCTTGCTTTGGGAACGGCCCTGTTGCTAGCCGCATTGAATGTGTATTTCCGTGATATGCAGCATATTTGGGAAGTGCTCATGCAGGTGTTCTTCTATGCAACGCCTATTATCTATCCTCTGTCGCTGGTAACTGAAAAAACGAATAATCCTATTTTCGCGAAAATTATGTTGCTGAGCCCGCCGGCCCAGATTATTCAGGATATTAGGCATAACCTCATCGCACCGGATACCACGCCAACAGTGTGGAAGGAGATCAGCAACTGGGGTATTCGTCTCATCCCTGTTGCCTTGACTTTCTTTATCCTATGGTTGGGTATTCATATATTCCGTAAGTACAGTCAGAAATTCGCGGAGGTGCTGTGATGAATAACGCACAAGAGGGCACGATGGACAATCGTAAGACTGTGCTGAAAGTTGAGCACGTAGCCAAATCATTTCGGTTGCCGATGGAGCAGGCGTCAGGCCTGAAACAGGCCGTTATCAACTGGACTAAAGGAATTAGCGGATACAAGATGCAGCATGTGCTGCGCGATATCAACTTTGAGGTCAAAGAAGGGGATTTCTTTGGCGTTGTCGGTCGAAACGGAAGCGGAAAATCGACACTGTTGAAGTTGATTTCGGGCATTTATATGCCGGATCAAGGTTCAATCTCTGTTGACGGGAAACTGGTCTCATTCATTGAGCTTGGCGTTGGTTTCAATCCTGAACTGACCGGTCGAGAGAATGTGTACCTTAACGGTGCCCTTTTAGGATTTAGCCAAGAAGAAATCGATGCAATGTATGACGACATTGTTGAGTTTTCAGAGCTTAGCGAATTCATGGACCAGAAGCTAAAGAACTATTCCAGTGGTATGCAGGTGCGTTTGGCATTTGCGGTCGCCATTAAGGCTAAGGGCGACATACTGGTCTTGGATGAAGTATTGGCTGTGGGCGATGAAGCGTTCCAACGTAAGTGTGATAATTTCTTCACCGAAGTGAAGCAAGATCCCACGAAGACAGTTATTTTGGTAACTCACTCCATGGATTCGGTTAAGAAATATTGCAATAAGGCTATCCTCATAAAGGATGGAGAGATTATTGCGTCCGGAAACCAGGACGATGTAGCAGATCGTTACACGCTGGAGAACTTCAAGAAGAATGCAGATCCCCTTGGTGATGATGCCAATAATGAAACAGACGATAAAGAGTATCCTACGGGTCTTAGTGAACGAGTGCCCACCCTTAAGGTCAATATATCGAGTTCATCGGTGGCTGATGGTGTTGAGCCGCTCGAATTTGAAATCGAATATGAGTTTAATGAAGACCGGGAAGCGTACATCGGTATTGCATTGCTTGATTCTCGTCGCAGTGGACATGCTTATGATGCGGGATCGCAGACCGACAATCTTGGCATGGTCATCACGCAGCGTGGGCACCGGACTATGCGTTTTGAAATGCCGCTTGATATCTTCAACAATGGTGAGTTCAAGATTTATGCCACTCTGCGATCTGTTGAAAAACCCGGCGATGATCCGCAGATGATCGCATTCACGAACGATGAGAACAGCGGTTATTTTGCTATTCGCAATGATCGCAACGGTGAGGCTGGCATGCTGAGCAGCCGAGCGATTCAGATTAATAGACTCGATTGATCTTATCTTCGATAGAGGCATGTATTGGATATTGCTGAATATGCTGACGCATTGGTGAGCGGTGAGCCATCATTACGAAAATCCTTACTTGTTGAAGCTTCCAATAAGTACGGGGTCGCGGGAATCGTATCTGCCGTTGCTTCCAAATACTGGATTAATTCGGTAGAGGCCGTGCGAGCATTAGGGCCGATAGCGGGCTTGGCACAGCCAAAAAGGACTGTTCATACAGTTGCGCTCTATTACTCGGGGCTATCCATCGGCGGTGCTGAACGCGTGACGGCATTCCTTGCCAACCTTTGGGCCGGCATGGGATATCGGGTAGTGCTGATTACCGACGATGACACTAGTGCATATGAGTACGAAGTGAACCAGATTGTTGAGCGCCGCATTATTCCGAGTTACTGCAAAGCGAATGCGGAGAACTACGAGAACCGGGCAAAAGCGTTAGCGGATATCCTCAGTGCGGAGCAAGTTGACGCTCTAGTGTACGGGCAATGGCTTGGACAAACGCTTCCCTGGGATATGCTGCTCTGCAAGATGAGCGGCGTATCTTTCCTCATCTACACTCATGGCGTCATGCGTTGCATGTTCGACGCAGATTGTATGCGCGCCGAGTTGGCTTTGGCGTATCGATACTCAGATGGCGTCATAACGTTATCTGATGTGAATACACGTTTCTGGCAACTATTCAATGCTCATGTATGGCAGACCATTAATCCATTAACCATCGAGCCGGATTCGTCGAAACGCGCGGCGCTTGATTCTTATAACATTGTATGGGTTGGGCGCCTGTCATTATTCGATAAGCGTCCGGATGAGGCATTGCGGGTTATGGCTGAAGTGGTCAAACAGTGTCCTGATGCACATCTGATTATGGTTGGTCCTTTTGCAGATGATGCAACGGAACAACAGCTTCGCCAGTTGCGAGATTCTCTTGATCTATCTGATGCTGTGAGTTTTGTAGGTGCTCAGGATAATGTACTTCCTTACCTACAGAAAGCCAGTGTGTATCTTCATACATCTCTATATGAGGGCTACCCTATTGCTTTGGCCGAAGCGAAAAACAGTGGGCATTCCAAGCGTTCTATACGCTTTGCCGTATCTGACTTTGGTTCAAGACGAGAGCGTTATCCAGGTGGGGGCAAGGAAACCGAATCTGCAGCGGCATCTGCTATTTGTGGTTTGTGGCAGAACCCCGAAAAGATGAAGCAGTTGGGGGATATTGCCTTCAACAGCATGGTGGGTATGTCCAATTATGATTTCGCGCGCCTGTGGAGAGGAATATTCGATTCACTGGGTTCCTCAACTGCCTCTAGTGCCGATGATGATGTGATGGTTGACTTGATGATTGATGCGCGTATTGCATCCTCGAAGAGTTATGAGGAGCGCATAAATTCTTTGTGCTCGAATCAAGCGCTATTAGAACAGTCGTTGTCTTCCAAGAGCATGGAGATTCAGTCCGTAAAAGAGTCGACATCGTTCAAGGTTGGTTTGCTGATTACCGCTATACCGCGCAAAATCAAGGCAATTTTGAATTCACTACGCAGATAACCAATTTTGTGGTGTGGCTTGCCGGTTTACTTCACGTCGAAGAACTTTGTGCTGCTGAGATAGTTTTTCCCAGCAGTCATGTCGTATTGAATAAGACGATAATCGTTGAGTAGCTTCTTCTGCTGTGAGGACAGTTCTTTCTTGCTTACAACGTTGCCGTTCGCGTCTAAATAGACAGTTGGTGTATTGTCGGTGACGCCGCTGACACCAAGCGTGAGTCGCTCCGTGGCGGGTATCTCAGCCCGCATTGCGGAGAGGAACGCAATATAAGCAGATACTTTGGTGTTCATATGGTCGCTGGCCATGGCCATGAAATAGTTTGGAGAGGTGTAGCTAGTAGCGGCAGCTGCCGGATCGAGTTTCGTCCCGGCTGACGCTGATGCCTCATTGGACCAGATGAAATAATCTGTCTCCTGCATGGTAATGGTATTTTTCGAGCTGGCGCGTGCAGTCGTGTACACGCCGGGTAGATGGTCTCCATAGAATATGACGGTAATCGGCTGGTCAATTGCATCAAGCTGGTTGAGGAAATCGGTGGTTGCTTGATCGGTAATGCTGACGCCCTTGATGTATGTATCGACTCCTGTTTTTTCATCGGCCGGCAAATTGGTGGTGTCGGCATCCTTGAACTGATTATCAGAATACCAATCGCTGTATGGAGGATGGTTTTGCATCGTCGCTAATTGGATGAACTGCGGATGATTGCTGTTCTGCAGTTCATCAACTACATTTTGATAGGCTTCCGCGTCGCTGGCATATGGAGAGTTGTCTAATCCATCATGATGCGTGATTGGCGGATTACTGTCCAGCGTATAAAAATGGCTGAAACCGAACTTCTTATAGTCGATGTCACGCAAATACATGTTTTTGTAATACGGGTGGAAAGCGATGGATCCGCTAGCACCGTATCGGTCATTCCAGAGCTGATTGAAAGTTTCTGTGACTTTCTGGTGTGGGACGAGCTGCTGATAGGGCACCTGCATTGAATTGTCGAATAGTGCCAAATCCCAGCCGGTGAGAGCTTGGTATTCGATGTTGGCTGTGCCTCCGCCGTACCCAGGCGAAAGCATTAGGCCGGAAGTGGTGGTATTTTTGAGCGCTCGAATATTAGGCATCGGGTCTTCCGACAAGGTGATGCCGGGAACGCGCGTTGGGTCAGAGAACGATTCCGACAGAATCATGATCATGGTATTGTCCGTGAGATTATTGCTGCGGGACTGGTTGGTTTTTTCGGCTATCTTGTTATATCGTTGAGCGATTTCCTGCATGGTCGCTTGACTGTAGTCGCTTGGCTTCGTCATGGTTTTTGGATTCGCCAAGCGCAAGAAATTGATTGTGGGGCCATTCAGACTGGCATCGCCGGCAGCGTCCCATAAGGTAGGGCTATCACCCAACGCCTGTGCCCAATTGTGGCTCCATGAACCTACCGTGTTGAGGTTCAAGGTGAACGAGCACAGCAGGGATGTGCTGACAATGACTGCAACAATACGTGTGCAGTTACCGATTATTGTTTTTGTGTTGCGTAATGGACGACGCCAGTGGAAGGAAATCACACAACGGCGACCATCAATAAATTGAAGCAGCAGGCATGCAATCGTAAGCCAGACGAGCATGGTGATGGTGTTGTTTACTAATGCCTGGCTGTCTTTGGGGATAAATGATGCGACTTCTCCTCCGTTGCCGCTGAAATGAAGCTCAAATCCGAGGGAATGACCGGTTCATTCGCGCAACTGGATTTTGATGTGATTCGCCACAGCGAATACACTCGTGATAATCGCAAATAAGGCTGTTGCCACCCAGAATCGGTTCAGCACAAAAATCAGCATCAGGTAGACCATGCCCAGAACACAGAAATTAAGCAGCCAGATGTATTTTTGCTCCATCCACATCTGTGCGACGAAGCGCGTGAGTTGACCGCGGATGCTGTTCAGCAGCCGTGTGGTTTCGTCCACTGTGCTCGGGGCGGTATAGGTCGGCTCCGTATAGGTTCCCCATTGAATGAACAGCACCGCGGCTGAATCGACGATTGCCATCACCATTATGTACAGGAGGTAAGGGAATCGAGGTCGTTTCTTGAATACGGAGTGCAAGACTGTCAGGGCTTTGGAAAGCGCAGTCATAGTTTGAGAGGCCATCAACGTGTTGAGCTGTGCTCGGATCTGCTGGAAGATTGGAGGCAGCGACGGTTTACTCTTTTGAGCCTCTTGAGAATTATCGTCTCGGTCTGAATGAGCAGAGGATTGGCTGCTTTCCGCCGAAGTCGTACCGTTTGTGTCGGCTTCTTCTACTGTGAACTCCTGATTATCCTGGGTATCGTCCACTATGCTCACTCATTTCTTCAATAACGTACCTGAATATTGTAATAGGAAGTCTGAAATACAGTCAGACTATTCAAGATCTATTGAACGTCGAAGAATCCGTAATTGCTGAGGTAGTTTTTGCCCTTAGTCATGTCATACTGCACCAAACGGTAATCATGGAGCATCTGCTTTGCCTCTTTTGAGAGGTTCTTGCTTGTCACGTGATTGCCTTCGGCATCTAGGTAAACGGTACTACCATCACCCCATGAGGCATTAGAGCTAACCAGACGGCTAATCGCTGGAATTTGCGTTTGCGCTTGTGAGCATTGGGGCTGTTCGTATGGCACCGTCCGCATGGGTGGGAAAGTATCGGTTCCTGATCTTGGCCCTAGTGATTGCAGCTGCTGAGATAGCAGCGTTCGTGCTCTTTGTGGGAATGACTTGGAATCGATGAGTCGATTCGGAGTGTTCCAAGGAATACAGGGACGGTATGTGCTCCCGGTGTTGCCAGTATTCCTGCTGGGACTAGTCATAGTTGACGATAGGAAGGTAAGCCAGCGCGCCCTAGCTTGCTGATGATAAGGGTTTGCTGGCTCGGCTATTGCTCTACTTCATCGAGTGGATGCGGTTATCGTATACGACATTTTCGCAGGAGCGAATCGTGGCAAGTACTGCGCATTTCAGGCGTTCGCCGATGCTCAGCTTGCTGATCAGGGCGCGCATGGTGGCCACGTCATCGAGATGGTTCTGCCAGTCGCTGTCATGTAGTTCTTCGGAGCTGAGCGCCTTGAGGCCTTTGCCTTCATCGCGCACGCTGGCGGTCAGACCGAAGTAGTTCCGGCACGGGGTGATGCCCTGCTCCAGAGTGAATTGGAAATTCTCGGCTGCGGAGAGCACGTTATCGTGCCAGAATGCGGCGGTTCGCTTTGAGTGCGTCACCGAGTCGGGCTCCTGAAGCCAGTAGTAGAGCACGCAATCGATGTCGGCCACTTTGCCCATGCGGGCGTACAGGGGGCCTGCCATGCGGATATCCTGCGCGTAATGGCCCTCGGGGAACCGCAGCCGTCCCACAGCTCGCGCTTGTATAGGCGGCACCAGTTCGCCTCGTTGAAGTAGCGGGCCTCGGTGTTGCGGCCGAGTTTGCTGCCAAGCAGTCGCAGACTCTTGCAGAACACGGTCTGGTAGGCGGCGAGCGGGTGCTCGAACACGGTGATTTTGCCGGGCGCTGCGCGCCTGCCTCCAGCCTCTT
>ENA-OPZD01000325-OPZD01000325.1-human-gut-metagenome-genome-assembly--contig:-NODE-325-length-13035-cov-2.554230_pt1 | contig 13035 bp, 16 predicted proteins | sample MGYA00242479_ERZ504495 | MGnify/ENA primary metagenome ERZ504495 (study PRJEB26092, sample SAMD00036286) | human gut metagenome | host: Homo sapiens | study: EMG produced TPA metagenomics assembly of... | reverse complement strand
TAGATTAGGCAGAAATTGGATAATAATGGGAATGATTTTGTTTACGATATGTCTAGGAATTTATAAAATGCCTTTTTATTGGACGCTGCCATTTTTACAGCAAGAAGAAATACGTTATATGTTGTTGTTAGGCAGTATATTTGCCGTTTTTCGATTGACTTTACGGAGTATGGTTCAACAGTTGGATAGTATTCTTGAAAAAGCCACAGATGGTCTATTTATTCCTATATCGGAAAATCGAATTGTGAAACAGTTTATGGTGATACCAATTACAATTGTTTGTGGCGAAGGAATTATAATGGCTTTTGTTGTAAACAGCAGTATAGCGCAAATACTGTTAGGGTGTGCAATACTTATATGTGCGACAGTCCTGAATCTCTGGCTAGAAGTGAAATATAAAAATTTTTTCTGGTGAAAAAGGATTTTATTTTAAGTATTGCTGTTTTCTTAGGAGCATTGATACTTACCAAATAGATAAGAGATATTATAGTGAGAAATGAAGTCGCTGTGATACCATTTTGATACTAAAAAATGCAGAGAATAGAAATATAGCTTGGAAAAATCCACAACACAAGAAAAATATGGACACGGAAATCACAGAAAAATAATGGAATTTTAAGAACCTCACAAACGTGAAGGTGGACGTACTGTAGGATCAGGACGTGTTGCTACAGTTATCGAATAATTTTAGCATAACATCTTAATTATATATATTGGGTACCGCAAGGTACATTGTGTCCAAACGTAAGATACCCCGGAATCGTAAGGTTCCGGGGTTTTTCTGTTGTGTAAAAAGTTTAAAATAAGGCTGTAAAGAATAGCGAATAAATTGAAAACGTAAGCGACGAATAATTGACGAAGAATGATAAAATCCTTATAATAAATTAGTATCTGAACAACAGATAAAATCAATTAAACAAAATCAATAACAAGAGGGGGTCATTTCATGTTTGGTTTTATGGTAACTGCTGATGGCGGACTTACAACTGCCGGATATGTGATTACAGTTATTGCCGGAATCATTTTGTTTTTCCTGGCGATTTATTTTGCAGGGAAGAATTCAGACAAGAAAAAGCTTACCACAAGACAACTGGTATTCTGTGCCGTAGCTATTGCACTTGCTTTTATTACGTCTTATCTGAAAATCTTCAAACTGCCGTGGGGAGGAAGCGTCACTCTTTGCAGTATGCTTTTTTATTGTTCTGATCGCAAAACTGGTATGGGGTTGGAACAGGTATTATGGCTGGGTTTGCTTACGGAATCCTACAGTTTATCCAGGAGCCTTATATACTTTCATTTTTTCAGGTGTGCTGTGATTACATACTTGCATTTGCGGCACTTGGACTGGCAGGATTATTTGCAAAACAGAGTCATGGACTTCTGAAAGGATACATAATAGCTGTAATTGCCAGAGGAGCTTTTCATTCTCTGGGCGGTTATCTTTATTGGATGAGCTATATGCCGGACAATTTCCCGAAATCTCTGACAGCCGTATATCCGATCTTATACAATTACAGCTATCTGCTGGCAGAGGGCATTATCACGGTAATCATCATTTCAGTACCTGCGGTGTCGAAGGCACTGACCCAGGTAAAGCGTGCCGCACTGCAGTAGTTTGTTTTGTCTGGCAACAGGGATGTGTCCCCGGTACTCAGAACATTTGGTATGGTAATTTTGTTTAGGGAAGTGTAAGAATGACAATAACGACTTTATGTTATATAGAAAATAATGGCAAATATCTGATGCTTCACAGGGTAAAAAAGCATAATGATATAAATGAGGGAAAGTGGATTGGAGTTGGCGGACATGCAGAGGGCCAGGAATCCCCGGAGGAATGTCTTTTGCGTGAAGTGAAAGAAGAAACAGGATTAACACTGACATCATATAAACTTCGAGGCCTGGTTACATTTATAAGCGATAAATGTGAACCGGAGCTTATGTGTGTGTTTACGGCCAACGAATATATCGGTGAATTAACAGAATGCAATGAAGGAGAACTTTACTGGATAGATAAAGCTGTTGTGCCGACACTTCCCACATGGGAAGGTGACAGAGTCTTTCTGGATTTGCTTCTTTCAGGAGATGAGCGATTTTTTCTTTAAAATTGCAGTATGAAGGGGAAAAACTCGTAGATAAGCAAGTAAATTTATATTAACCGAATAAACTGCGAAGCAGTTATTCGGTATAGAGCCGCGTAGCGAAGCGGATGATTTTGGAGAGATAAAATGATGAATTGTTTGGCAGTAGGGCTGGGTGGTTTTGCAGGAGCAGTATTGCGGTACCTGATCGGGCTGATTCCCACAGGAGAAACCATGATTTTTCCGGTAAAAACCTTTTGTATCAATGTGATTGGATGTATTGTGATCGGAGCAATCACAGTACTGGCGGCGAAATTGTCTGTTCCACCAAGGATGATTTTGTTTCTGAAGGTGGGAGTCTGCGGTGGATTTACAACATTCTCAACCTTTGCACTGGAATCTTCGGATTTGATCCGGGATGGACATATGGGAATAGCTCTGTGTTATGTATTACTTAGTGTATTGGTAGGCGTGCTGGCGATTTTTGCAGTGGAATATCTTACTGTAAGATAAGCTGCTTCCATCGTAAAAAAACAATAAGTTAAGCGGGCGGGACGAATATTCACCCACTCTGGAGAAATTAATCAATGAAAAGAATATCGTTGGATGACCTTCTTCATACCAGACAGGATCTTGACTATCAGGAACAGTATGAATACATAATGAAATTGCTGGAAAAAGGTCAGATAAAACCTGTAAAGGCTTCTAAGAGCAATGGCAAGAAGCCGGCGCTTTATCGCGAATACTGGATGGTAGAAGAACAGAAGGATTACAGCAATTATATAGAAGAAATAAAATATACCTTTTCTACCATGATTTCCGTGGATTATTATCTGGCGCATCCGGATACATATGAGAAAGACCGAATCTGGGTACTTATGCTGAATGAATATCTGAAAAAACATGCAGATGCCTTACTGACAGCGGAATCTCTGAATGAAAAGAAGCTTTGAAATATGGCACAGAGAGAAATTTCTGGACAGAGAGCAGGGAAAGAAGATTCTGAAACGCTGCGGACTCAATGTGGAGGCTCTGAATGTATACAGGACAACAGAGCCCCTTTCATATTATACACATACAAGAAATACGCCGCAGAATATCCTGAATTCTGGAAAATTAAAGATCCTTTTTTCAGTATGCGTAATTATCTTCTGAATGGACATACTGAAATTTTTTGGTGCAGAAATCGGAACTCTGATTTATGGTGCAGGAAAAGGTATTATCCGTTCTTTTCAGGATTTTGATCTGTGTGCGGAACCCTATATGAAACATCCGAAGAATACAATTTATTATTTCGGGGATATGGATTATGAGGGCATCGGTATATACGAAATCTGGCAGAAAATTTCGCAGCAGATGGAAAATTATTCCTTTTGTGCCGGCATATCAGGCTATGCTTGGAAAGCAGAACAGATAATTGACTTCCGGAGACAAAGGAGCATCAGAACAGAAATATCAGTACACAATTTTTCTCCTGTTTTGATGAAATAATGGTCAAAAAGATGGAAGCTGTTCTGGATAAGGACAGATATATCCCTCAGGAAATTTTAAATACTGCAGATTTCTGACGCAGATTCTGACACAGAGGGGAGGCTACATTACTGTTCACTCCGTTCTCAGTAACGTAGCCAAAATTCATTCCAGATTGCCTGCGGCAATAGAATTTTGCTTGTATGTCTCGGGATTTTGGCATATTCATGCCAAAACACCTCGCGGGATAGTGGTGTGTGAACAGTAACATATTATGGATTATGGAGAATCTTATGATAAAAAATAATTGATTTTTAAGAGACAGTCTGTTAGAATATACCTGTGAAAAGGGAGTAGCTTGCCGGGTAGATTCGGTTCACTTCTTCGTCAGGACAGTTATTGAAACATATAACTCGGAAAGTGATGAAATTGCGAGACTTTTACTGTGAATGCAGTAGGAGTCTTTTTTTATACCTACTGCAAATAAATGTATTCCCGGAATCTTTTTATATTTGATTTTGTGAGTACGTAATAAAAGAAAGAGAGGTAGAAATGATGTTTTTACAGGTTATTATTTTGTTGGCAGGTTTTTGTTTCTGGTGAAAGGTGCAGACTGGTTTGTGGAGGGTGCAGCCAGTATTGCGAAAAAGCTGGGAATTCCACAGTTGATCATTGGATTAACCATTGTAGCAATGGGAACCAGCATGCCGGAGGCAGCAGTCAGTATTACTGCTGCAATAAATAAGAATGCAGGTATTACCATTGGAAATGTAGTCGGAAGTAATATCCTGAATATTTTCATCATCCTGGGAATCACAGCAGTAATTACGAATGTAGCAATTCAAAAATCCACGCTTCTTTACGAAAATTCCGTTTATGACAGTGATAACAATTATTTTGCTGATTTTTGGTATCACAGGTTCAGAGGTGACTTTTATTGAAGGTGTGATTTTCTGGATACTGTTTCTGATATATCTGGGATATCTGTTTGTGATGGCAAAGAAAGGGAACGATCAGGAAGAAGCAGAAGCAAAGGATAATCCGGTATGGAAATGTATGCTCCTGATGGTAATCGGTGGAATTCTGGTTGTAAAGGGCAGTGATTTTGCTGTCAGCGGAGCAACGGAGATTGCCCGTTATTTTGGCATGAGTGAGAGATTTATCGGGCTGACAATTGTTGCACTGGGAACATCTCTTCCGGAACTTGTCACATCAGTAACAGCAGCCAGAAGAGGAAATACAGGAATTGCCATTGGAAATATAGTCGGAAGCAATATTTTTAATATTTTGTTTGTTATCGGTACAACAGCACTCATTTGTACTGTGCCGTTTGAGAGTAAATTTATTATTGATACTGTAATTGCAGTTCTGTGCGGAGTAATACTCTGGATTGGTACATTCAGACATAAAGAATTAAGAAAACCCTGTGGTGTGGTTATGCTGTTGTGTTATGTCGCATATTTCCTGTATTTATGTCTGGTATAACGAATAATTGCTTTTCGCAACCTCCGCAGGGGACTCACTTGATTCGATTAAAATAAGAAATGGAATAAAGTATACTATGGATAATTATGAAAAACAGGTATATACAGGAAGAGAGTTGTTTTTAAAATATAATCAGGATAAGCTGATAGAGAAATATGGTTTGAAACATGATGAAGAATATCTGTATTTGAAATACATTGAAACAGAATATCGGATCAATCGCAGAAACGGTGCTATTGAATATGCCACAGGCGAAGAATGGACGGACTGCAGAGAATATACAGTTGTTATGACAATCTATGATTTTCTCTGCTGTTCCGGGCAGGAGATACTGCCTCCTCTTACCGGGCAGTGGCAGCCTGTGGGCAGGTTTGTAACTGCCGGGAGCAGTCCGTCAACAGATCCCTTTGTGGAAAAGTATGCAAGAGCATTTTCCGGCAAAGTGGAAGAGGTAAAGCAGGCCTGTATCTGTCTGGGAGGAAAGCAGACGAAACGTTTGGCTGGGGCAGATCTGACATTTGAAATGCCTGTTCTTCCGGAGTTCTCTGTGTTGTTTCAGTTCTGGGATGGGGATGAAGAATTCCCACCAAAGATCTTATTGTTGTGGGATAAAGTATCGTTATCATATCTTCATTTTGAGACGACCTATTATCTTCAGGGGGATCTTCTGAAGGCTATACTGCAGATAATCGGCTGAATACACTGTAGCCGATCCTTCGGAGGGGATATCTACAGATTTCTGATACAGGATTTGTGCAGTTACGCAAATAAACAATAGGGTAAAAACCATATTTAATCAAGGGAGGCAACTTTGCAATACGAATTTCTGAAAAATTTTCCAAAACGAATGAAAAATGTAGGCCTGTACGGTGTTCTTATCCAAAATAGTATTCAGAAGACATCCTGGAAACAGTTTGGCTTTCTGAAATTTGATGAACAGATGAATCTTATTTTGCAGTAATGCTTTATATTATGGAGCAGTCTCTGAGGGAAGAGAACTGTACTATGGATGATATCGGAGCCTATATTGATACCATCAATACCAGGTATCTGGGTAAAGAAATCTCCTATGATGACTGCAGAAAATTAGGAGATTTTGTTGTCAATGTGATCTTATCAAATGAAGGCCGTGCCATGTATTTTGACGGCTATGATTTTGAAGAGAACGATTATCATGTCATGCATATCAGCTATGTGGCGAACCGGATCGTGTATCTGGATCAGGAGGTTCGCAGAACTTCTTATTATCTTACAGACGACGGATACAATCTGATACTTTCCACCCTTGAAATAGAAAATAATATGAAGCTTACCATCCATGAAATGATCTTCCAGATGCATCTGGAAAAAACAGAGCTATGATAAGGCTGTGGATGAGATTAAGAATGTTTTTAACCTGATGCGCATCCAGCTTCAGAAGATTCAGGAAGCTATGGGAAAAATCCGCAGAAATGCCCTGAATTATTCAGTAAAGGATTACGAGGAAATCCTTCTGGAGAATCTGGATACGATCAGTGACACAAAAGAAAAAATTCCAGAAATACAGGGAACTGGTGCGAAGCAGGGTAAAGAAGCTGGAAGAAGAGAACATCAATGTGCGCCGTCTGGGCGAAAAGGAAGAGGAGAACCTTGAGAATCTCCGTATTATTGAGAGCTATCTGAACAGAACCATTGATGAGCACCAGAAAATCCTGAGCAGTCATTTGACCTGAAGGCACTTTATACCAGAGAACTGGAAGCATTGTCGCAGATGTCCCTGATCCGGAGATTTTCCATGCGCAATGATTTCTATGATAAAGTGCTGGAGAATCCGTCAGCACTGGGAAATCTGGACTATTTTTAAGACCGCTGTTCAACCGGGAACCGGACAAGGTTTATAACCTGAACAAAGCCTTATTATATCAGAAACCGTCTGTCAGAAATGAGGATGAGGATACTGAGGAGATGCTGGATTTTGACGAAGATGCATATCTGAAAGAGCAGGAAGAGAAACGCAGACAGAAACTGAAACGCTATGAGAGCAGTCTGGGATTTCTGCTGGAGCAGGCATCTGAAAAAGGTGAAATTTCCCTTTCTGATATCTGGAAAAACATTCAGGAGAACGAGAAAAATGCAGAAGAAATGCAGCAGCAACTGATCCCAAATGTTGAAATTTTTAAAGAAATCATGGTGGAGCTGATACGGAATAAAGAGATCAATATGGAAGTACTGAAAAAGGAACGAAGTGAATTTATCCAGGATCAGACAGCAGATTTTCAGCTCAACGAAATGCTGCTCCAGCTTTCAGAAGAAAGATTTTCAGACAAAAAGATTGGTAAAATAGAGGTATACAGGATAGAAGACGGAAGCACAGTCACCTTTGACAATGTTTTCAGCGAAAATGGCGTGAAAAAAAGCATCCGCTGTTCCAATATCCTGATCCGAATCATGAGAAACGAGGAATAACAGATATGGCATACGAAGCAGAGGAAATTCGCACCAGCAGGAGATTTTTTATTATCTTCTGGAGCATCATGAGCTGCGGGAAGAGGACGATCAGCTTTTATATAAAGCATATACAGAGGAAGAATCCATCCGGAATCTGGTGAAATCCCAGGGAGAGATTGCGGGAAGCAATGTGGAACGCTACGGAAATGTAATCTATCTGATTCCCAAAGAGGAGAATAATTTCCTTGGCTTTTCCAAGCAGCAGCTTAAAGGTACACTGTGCAAATCCGGGGCAACGGACAAGGATTATTATCTGTCACAGTTTGTGATTCTTACGCTACTGGTAGAATTCTTTGACGGACAGGGAAGCAGCAGTAAATCCAGAGAATATATGCGCGTGGGAGAGCTTATGAACTGTCTTTCCGCCCGTCTGAAGGAAGGGGCAGCAGAAGAGACTACCACTGAAGAGGAGGAAGATGGAAAGAATCCCAAAGATACTGCTGGGATTTCTTTCAAAATCCTTTATGAAACTTACGAGGCGCTGAAGTCTGATGACAGAGGTTCCAGGATGAAGACAACCAAGGAAGGCTTTATCTACAATATTCTGATGTTCCTTCAGAAACAGGGACTGATCGAGTATGTGGTGCAGGATGAGATGATAAAAACAACCAGAAAGCTGGATAATTTTATGGACTGGAATCTTCTGAACCAGAACAATTACCAGCGGGTTCTGAGAGTACTGGGGGTGGCAAAAGATGAGTAAGATTAATGCAGTGCGTCTGATCAACGTGAATTATAATAACAATGCATACCGTATCAGCGATGAAACTCTGCACTTTAATGGAAAAAGCACACTGATCTCTCTGCAGAACGGCGGTGGGAAATCTGTTCTTGTCCAGATGCTGACAGCGCCCTTTGTGCATCCAAAATACCGCAATACCAAAGACCGATTATTTGAAAGCTATTTTACTACCAATAAGCCATCCTTTATCTTGGTGGAATGGGCACTGGATCAGGGTGCAGGCTATGTTCTCACAGGTCTTATGGTCAGAAAATCCCAGGATATGGAAGAGGACAGAAAAGAGAATCTGGATATTATTGGAATTGTCAGTGAATATCAGAGCCCCTGTATTCAGGATATCCACCACCTTCCTGTAGTGGAAAAAGGCAAAAAAGAGATGATCCTGAAGAATTTTAACTCCTGCAGACAGCTTTTTGAAACCTACAAAAAAGACAGGGATATGAAGTTCTTTTATTATGATCTGACAAACTATGCTCAGTCCCGCCAGTACTTCAATAAGCTGATGGAATACCAGATCAATTATAAGGAATGGGAAACTATTATTAAGAAAATCAATCTGAAGGAATCCGGACTGTCAGATCTTTTTGCGGACTGCAAGGATGAAAAGGGGCTGACAGAAAAATGGTTTCTCGAGGCTATTGAGAGCAAACTGAATAAGGACAAAACCGCATTAAAGAGTTCCAGTCTATTCTGGAAAAATATGCAGGACAGTATAAGGATAACCGTTCCAAAATTAAGCGAAGAGACACAATCCGTCAGTTTAAGGAAGAAGCAAATGGGATTCAGACTCAGGCAGAAGAGTATCAGAATGCGGAGACAGAGGAAGGAAAACAGCAGAATAAAATTGCCTGGTTTATCCATGATGTAAATGGACTCTTAAGCCAGACTGAGAAAGCTCATGATCATGCAAAAGAAGTGCTGGAAGGTCTGGATCAAAAGCTTTCCAGAGTAGAATACGAGGAGCTTTCCAGCCAGGTCTATGACTATGAGGAAGAGAAGAATCTTCATATCGGAAACCGTGATATGATCGATATGGAGCGTGAAAATCTTCAGGTGCAGGCAGAACAGACAGAGAAGAAACTTCATATCCTCCAATGTGCCAGACAGCAGGATTCTGTGTCAGAAGAAAAAGGGGAACTGGATCTTCTCAGGGAGAAAATCGCAGTTGCCAGACAGCAGGGAGCAGATCTGGAACCGGAGAGAAAAGCACTTGGCCTGACCTTGAAAAACATTTTTGAAGAACGTATTCAGGATAACAGACAACAGCAGGAAAACCTGTCTGAAAATATACAGAAAAAGGGAAAAGAAGCACAGGATGAGGCGAATAGAGTCGAAGAACTGGAAGAGAAGATCCGCGACTGCTTTGGAAAAAAGGAAAACTGGAAAGCCGGATTGAATCCTATACCCGTCTGGAAAACCAGTATAATGCCAAGTATCAGGAAGAATTAGTACGAAATATTCTGGGAACCTATGAAGCCGGAACACTGGAAATCCGTCGCCAGATGTACGAACAGGAACTGGAAAAACAGTAAGGGAACGTACAGAAAATCAGAAGAAATGGGAAGATGACAAAGAGTTGATCCGCCGTCAGGAGCGCAGTCTGGAGGATAAGAAAGAGGCTCTGATACATAAAAAAACAGAGACAGAGAACCAGGAACATACCTATCAGCTCTATCAGAATGAACTGGAAATAAGGAAGAATATCCTGAAATATCTGGACATGGAGGAACGCCATCTTCTGGATACTGACAGGATACTGGAGAATTCTGCACGAAAGCTGCGTGAGCTGGAGGAGCTGCGGCGAAATCTGGAAAAGGAAGAGGATTCCCTGGAAAAAGAATATTTAAGCCTTACCAGCGGAAAGGTTCTGGAGCTTCCTGAGGAACTGGAGAAAGAACTGGATGATTTGGGAATTCACACAGTTTATGGTATGGAATGGCTGAAAAAGAACGGATACTCCCAGAAGAAAAACCAGATGCTGGTCCGTAAGAATCCATTTCTGCCATATGCCCTGATCCTTACCCGACAGGAAATTGAGAAGCTGGGACGAAACGACAGAAACGTCTGCACATCCTTCCCTGTGCCTATTGTAGAGCGTGAGAAAATAGAAGAATTTCAGGAAAAGTACACAGACAAAATCGTAAATTTCCCTGGAATCAGCTTTTATATTCTGTTTAATGAAAACCTCCTGGATGAAGAAAAGCTTCAGGCAATGATCTGGGAGAAAAAGAAAGAATTGGAGAAACTAAATCAGGCTGTAGATCAGCGCAAAAAGGAATACGCAGAGTATTTTCAGCGTCAGGAAACACTGAAAAAACCAGTCTGTAACAAAAGAAAAATGGGAAGAAATCCAGGAGCTTCTGAAAACTCTTGAGGAAGAGAAAAAATCTCTGGAAAAGGATATCCGGGATGCAGCGCAGGAGCTTGACAGTCTGAAGACAGCACATGAAAAGCTGCAGAATCTGCTCATAAAATCTGCTGCGGAAATTGACCGTCAGAAACAGCGTCTGGAAGATTTTTCCCAGTTGGAAAAAGATTATGCTTTCTATGAAAATAATCGAAATGAGCTTGAAAAATGTAAAAAGGATGAAACTCGTTTCCGGGAAAACCAGAAGCTTGCAAAGGACAGACAGGAAAAGCTTCTGGAGGAGAAAATGACTCTGGAGCATAATCTGAAATATGCTGGAGAGAGAAAAAAGACAAAACTGGATGAAAAATATACCAGATATGCGTCATATGAGGCAGGCAGCAGAGAGTCAGATGAGGTCAGGAAACAGCAGAGCCAGCAATTTGGATTTGCCAGCATGTCAACGGAGCAGATGGAAGCACGTTATGAAGCAATCACCTCTGTTCTTTCACAGGAACTGAAGAATCTGGAAGAGCAGGAGAGAAGGTCTGCCGCACGTTACCAGAGGGAAAAGGAAGATCTGGATTATCTTCAGAAAAAATATCACTTAAAGCCTGAACAGTGGTCCGGCGTGATCTATGACAGAAAAGAAGAGTCACATCAGGAGGGAGTATTGGAAGATTTCCGCAGAAAGATCCAGACAAAGGATATGCAGTGGAATGATGCAGACAAAAAGGCAGCAGTGGCTCAGAGTAAGATCAGCGAACTGACAAAAAGAATCCACTCTGTCTGCGGTATGGAGAAACCTCTGCCAAAGGATGAGATTCAGGGACAGGATTTTCAGGCAAGGAAAAATCAGCTTCTTTATGAGAAGGAAGAAGAGAAGAAGCAGGAGGAGTTTTTGAGCGGAAAGCTTCGCAGCTATGAAGAGAATCTGACTGCTTTATCAGAGTATAATGAACTGATTCCTGTGGCTGCAGAAGACCATGAGCCGGTTTCGGAGAATCTGTCTGCGGAAGAATTAAGAAATTGCAAGGGAATCCTGATCAGGGATTATAATCAGAAAATGCGGGATACCGGACAGAAGAAGGAAGAACTGGTGCGCACGCTGAATAAGATTGTCCGTATGGAAAGCTTTCAGGATGATTTTTACAGGAAACCGCTGGAACAGATGCTGGAGCTTTCCGATGATGCAGTGCGTGTTCTGACTCAGTTAAAAACTACAGTGCAGTCCTATGACAGCCTTATGGAGAAGCTGGAGGTTGATATTTCTGTAGTAGAGAGGGAGAAGGAACGTATCACAGAACTTCTGGAGGATTATGTCCGGGAAATCCACAGTAACCTTGGAAAAATCGACCATAATTCAACCATCACCATAAGGAAAAGAAATATCAAAATGTTAAAGATCCAGCTTCCGGACTGGGAAGAAAATGCAGGGCTTTACCGTCTGCGTCTGGAAGACTTTATTGATAAGATCACTATGGAAGGCGTGGAACTTTTCGAGAAAAATGAGAACGCACAGGAGTTTTTCGGCTCCGGTATTACTACCAGAAATCTCTATGATCAGGTGGTAGGAATCGGAAATGTACAGATCCATCTTTATAAGATCGAAGCCCAGAGGGAATATCCGATTACATGGAAAGAGGTTTCCAGAAACTCAGGCGGAGAAGGATTTCTGTCTGCATTTGTAATCCTGTCCAGCCTTCTGTATTATATGAGACGGGATGATACGGACATTTTTGCAGATAAAAATGAGGGAAAGGTTCTGATCATGGACAACCCGTTCGCACAGACCAATGCCTCCCATCTGCTGATCCCGCTGATGGATATGGCAAAAAAGAGCAACACACAGCTTATCTGCCTTACCGGTCTGGGCGGAGAGTCCATCTATAATCGTTTTGACAATATATATGTTGCTGAATCTGATCGCTGCAGGTCTGAGAGGCGGTACCCAGTACCTGAAAGCCGAACACAAAAGAGGGAAAGAACCGGATGAACTTGTCACTGCGAGAATTGAAGTGGGGGATCAGATGGAGCTGTTGTTTTAAGAATATGGAATAATCAATCTATAGCAATCTCGTAAATAATGCATTTAAGAGGATTGCTATAAGTACAAATGAGCAGAAAACAGTAATGTCAATGCTGCGTGGAATCCGGAAACAGGAGAACAGTTCGAATATATAATCGGCTGTTCTTTTTTTTAGCGTTAAAGCGGCGAGGTTTTTCTTGTGTACAGTGGAATGTAGGAGTATAATGAAATCAATATTTTGCATAAATTTACAATCTGTAATAGAACGACGATCGGCAAAAGCAGATGAAAGTCTGTGACGCAAAGCTACAGGGCCTGTAAAATGGCAGCCAGTTGCATGAAATGATGTGCGCTGTCTGTGAGAGTGGTGTTTTTTATGTTATAGGAAATTACTCCG
>ENA-OPZD01000324-OPZD01000324.1-human-gut-metagenome-genome-assembly--contig:-NODE-324-length-13081-cov-2.215377_pt1 | contig 13081 bp, 12 predicted proteins | sample MGYA00242479_ERZ504495 | MGnify/ENA primary metagenome ERZ504495 (study PRJEB26092, sample SAMD00036286) | human gut metagenome | host: Homo sapiens | study: EMG produced TPA metagenomics assembly of... | reverse complement strand
CCGGAAGGACTGATCGTTTACACCGAAGATAAGGACGGAAATAGAGAAGAGGAAAAATGTGATGGCAAAAACGAACTCCGGATTCCGCTTGCAGTCCTGGTAAATGAAAGCAGCGCCAGTGCATCAGAGATTTTTGCCGGTGCAGTGCAGGATTATGGTATTGGAACGATCGTCGGAACAACCACTTACGGAAAAGGCGTGGTACAGTCCATCCGCCAGCTCTCAGACGGAAGTGCCATTAAACTGACTGTTGCCAACTACTACACTCCAAAAGGAAACAACATCAACAAAACAGGAATCAAACCTGATATAGAGGTTTCTCTGGATACCAGCCTGCTGAATAAGAATAAAGACGAGATCACCCATGATGAGGATAATCAGCTGCAGGAAGCGCTTAAGGCAGTTGAGAAGGAAAAGTAGTTGTTTGGCTGATAGTTTGATGTTATACTGTATATATCTGTATTTATAATAGAAGCATTTTTATTATAGATGAAAAGCCCATTACTGAGCAGGCAGCGGATTTTGATTTGTAGTTGCTAAGACACTGAACAGTTAATGGGCATAAAGTGAAAAATATCAGAAAAAGAGGCGACAACATGAGCGAATATGTGATCACCACCGACAACAATTCAGATCTTCCGGAGAATATCTCAAAGACCATGGAGTAGGCTGCATGTATCTCAGTTATTCCATGGATGGAAAAATTATACGCATGGAAATTTCCTTCCGGAGCATGAATTTTATGAGGCAATGAGAAACGGTTCCATGCCAACCACAGCACAGGTAAATCCTGAAAATGCAAAAGCACTGCTGGAGCCTTACCTAAAAGAAGGAAAAGATATTCTTCATATTGCATTTTCCTCTGCCTTAAGCGGTACATACAATAGCAGCCGTATCGCAGCAGAGAAACTGATGGAGGATTATCCGGACCGCAAGATCATCGTGGTAGATTCTCTTGGCGCTTCCCTTGGTCAGGGGCTTCTGGTTTACCTTGCACAGGAGAAGAAAGAGCAGGGAGAAGATATGGAGACAGTTGCGAAATGGGCAGAAGAGAACAGGCTTCATATGGTACACCTTTTTACAGTCAACGATTTAAACCACCTATACCGCGGAGGCCGCATTTCCAGAACTACTGCAGTAGTAGGAAGTATGCTGAATATTAAACCGGTCCTTCATGTAGACAACGACGGAAAACTCACTGCCATCGGTAAAGTCCGCGGCCGTAAAAAATCCCTTCAGGAGCTGGTAAAGCTTATGGATGAGAAAATCGGCAGCTATCATGACACCTGCCATACCATCTTTATCAGTCATGGCGACTGCGAAGAAGATGCAAATTATGTGGCAGAGAAAGTAAAAGAAAATACCAGATCAACACGATTATCATGAATCAGGTAGGAGCCACCATCGGCGCTCATTCAGGTCCGGGAACAATGGCGTTGTTCTTTGTGGGAGATGAAAGATAAATTAGTTTTTTTTGTAAAATGGTTTCATGGTATCATTATCCTGCGGGAAGATAAATGATACTGCGGAACCATTTTTGATATTACAGGAGAATTTTATGAAATTATTAAAAAAAGCATTCGCATTCACATTTATATTTATGCTGAGCGTTTCAGGACTGACAGGATATCAGGTAAACGCCTCAGAGGAGCCAAAACATCTGGATATCCTCTTCACCCATGATCTGCATTCTCATTTGAACAGCTTTCAAACGATTGTAGACGGGACACAGCAGGAGACCGGCGGGTTTGCCCGGCTGAAAACATTGATCAATGAGCATGAGAAAGAGAATACAGATACACTCATATTGGATGGCGGAGACTTCTCTATGGGAACTCTGATACAGACTGTATATGACACTGAGGCCGCCGAACTGCGGATGCTTGGATATCTGGGCTGTGATGTGACAACTCTGGGAAATCATGAATTTGATTACGGCTCCGATGGTCTGGCAGATATGCTGAACGCCGCAGTCAGTTCAGGCGAAAACCTTCCCAGGATGGTTGTGTGTAATGTGGACTGGGATGCAATGAAAAAAGCCGGCCTCAGTGAAGGACAGAAACAGATTTATGAAGAATTTCAGACATATGGAGTAAAAGACTATACGGTAATTCAAAAGGTGATGTAAAGATTGCAGTACTGGGTGTTTTCGGCAAGGATTCTCTGGATTGCGCTCCTACCTGCGAGCTTCTTTTCAAAGACCCGTCAGAAGCAGCCAGAGAAACAGTAGAGGAAATAAAAAAGAACGAAGATGTAGACATGATCGCCTGTGTATCACACAGCGGAACATGGGAGGACGAAAAGTATCAGAGGACGAAATCCTTGCAAAGAATGTTCCGGACATTGATCTGATCGTCAGCGGACATACCCACACACAGTTGGCAGAACCAATCCTGCAGGGAGATACCTGCATCGTATCCTGTGGAGAATATGGGAAAAACCTGGGAACAATTTCCATGACTCAGAAAGAGAATGGACGGTGGGAAACGGATACCTATGAGCTTGTTCCGGTTACGGATGAAATCAAAGCAGATGAAGCCACACAGAAGAAAATAGATGAATTGTCAGATACTGTTGACACCAATTATCTTTCCAATTTTGGTTATACCAGAGAGGAAATTCTGGCAGAGAATGACATTGAATTTAACAGCCTCAGTGAGATGGAAACAAAGCATGAGGAGTTAAATCTGGGAGATATCATATCAGATGCTTATGTATATGCAGTAGAGAATACAGGAGACTCTGACGGAGAAAAAGTAGATGTTGCAATCGTACCTGCCGGAACTGTAAGAGATACTTATACAAAAGGCAATATAACAGTGGAGCAGGTATATAACTCCTTCTCGCTGGGAACAGGAAAGGACGGACTTGCAGGTTATCCTCTGATCAGTGCATATTTAACAGGAAAAGAACTGAAAACAGTGGCAGAGGTAGATGCCTCAATTTCAGATTTTATGACAATAGCCAGATTATATTGCAGTGGAATGAATTTCACCTATAATCCCCACCGCATGATCTTAAATAAAGTAACAGACTGTTATCTGACAGGCAAGGGCGGGGAAAGGGAAGAAATACAGGACGATAAATTATATCATGTTGTCACCGACCTGTACACAGGCCTATGCTTGGCTCTGTTCTGGACAAAATCCTATGGTCTGATATCCATCGTCCCTAAAGATAAAAACGGCAATTCCATAGAGAATCTGGAAGATTATGCAGTCATGGATGGAAAAAAAGAACTGAAAGCCTGGGCTGCAATTGCAGAGTATATGCAATCCTTTGAAGACACAGATAAAGACGGAATTGCAAATGTGCCGGAATATTATGATACAACACACGAAAGAAAAAGTTGCCGACAACAGCAAAAACATCATAAAATCTGGTAAAAACATCCGAATAAATTTGCCGTAGCGATTGTCGGGATATGTATTGTGGTTGTTGGGGTGATTCTGCTGTTGATCTTTGGGGTTGTAAAGATTATCAGAAGAAGGAGATAGTATTTTACTATAAATATTACCGCATACATGATCGCAAAAGGCTTTCGGGATGCATATGATATTGCTGTATATATTTATACTGGAAAGTAGCGAATATTCAATTAGTGAATGAAAATGTAGACATATTGTGGATGCAGATTTCTGCATTTTGTGTTAGGATAGAGTAGTAAATACAACTTAAGAATTGTAAAGATGATTCGCAGATTATTTATTTCAAACTTTTTGTGAAAAGAAAGGTGAAACGCAATGAACGTTTATATGTTTCCATAACCCGGATGAAGAAAATGGCTATTTAAGTAACTGGTATCTTAGTCATTTTACAGTCAAGGGAATAGATTTTTCGTCAGTGGAGCAGTTTTATGATGTATCAGAAAGCATGCCACTTTCATGATGAAAAAATAGCTAATGACATACTTCATACAGATGATGTTGCTGAGATTAAGAAATTAGGTCGTAAAGTACATAACTATGATGAAAATGTCTGGAATGGTGTAAGGCAGGTTATTGTGTATGAGGGATTAAAAGCGAAATTCAGTCAAAACGCAGATTTAAAACGGCAACTTGTTGATACAGGTGATGCTGTGTTGGCTGAATGCGCAGTAAGAGATCAGATCTGGGGAATAGGTTTATCTATGGGAGATCCAAACAGGTTTGAGCGAAGCAAATGGAAAGGCACCAATCTTCTGGGATATGCTTTAATGTTAGTGAGAGAACAGTTATAAACGGAGGAACACAAAACAAATGCACCTTGAGTTAGCCAAAACATTGCGAAATTACGACAGAAAAAATTTATCAAAGGACATCCTCACCGGGTTGATCATTATGGCTGTCTCGATCCCGATTTCCATGGGCTATGCCCAGATTGCGGGGCTTCCGGCGGTTTATGGACTGTATGGCTCTGTATTCCCGATCATTTTGTTTGGGCTGTTTTCCACATCGCCTCAGTTCATCTTCGGAGTGGATGCAGCACCTGCAGCGTTAGTCGGGGCGGCACTGGTGGAAATGGGAATCCAGAGTGGTTCGAAACAGGCAATGGCGGTTGTGCCGGTGCTCACATTTTTGTGGCAGTCTGGCTGTTTGTATTTGCATTTTTAAAAGCAGGAAAACTGGTAAACTATATTTCCGCACCTGTAATGGGAGGCTTTATCACAGGTATCTGCACCACGATCATTCTCATGCAGGTGCCCAAATTAATGGGCGGAACTGCAGGAACCGGAGAATTGTCGGAGCTGGCAGAGCATATCTGGGCTACATTAGGGCAGATCAATCTGCCTTCCCCTGATTTTTAGGTCTGGTTTCTCTGGTCATCCTTCTGGTGATGAAAAAAAATCCTGCCCAAGTTTCCTATGGTAGTAGTTCTGATGGCAGCAGGTGTATTATTATCCTATTTCGTCCCGATTTCCAACTGGGGAATCCGTACACTGGATGCAGTAGAACCGGGGCTGCCTGTATGGAGTATTCCTGATTTCTCTGCCATTGGTCTAAAAGAAGCGGTCATCTACAGTCTGTCAATTGCAGTAGTGATCATGGCGGAAACTTTACTTGGTGAGAATAGCTTCGCACAGAAAATGGTTACAGGGTAAATGCTAACCAGGAGCTGGTAGCCTTTCCATGGGAAATCTGGCAGCAGCTCTGACAGGCTGTTGTCCGATTAACGGTTCGGTGTCACGTACCGCCATCAGTGAACAGTACCAGGGAAAACACAGTTGACCGGAATTGTTGCAGGAATTTCCATGATTCTTGTGCTTCTGGGAGCAACCGGGCTGATTGCTTATCTGCCGGTTCCTATGCTGACTGCAATTGTAATCTCCTCACTTCTGGGGGCAACGGAATTTGATCTGGCTGTACGTCTGAGGAAAATCAGCAAAAAGGAATGCCTGATTTACTGGGGCGCATTCTGGGGAGTGCTGACGCTTGGTACCATCAATGGAGTATTGATCGGTATTATTCTCTCCTTTGCCGAGATGATCATCCGTACTGCGAAACCGGCACGCTGTTTTCTGGGAGTGCAGCCGGGACACAGACATTTCGAAGATCTTACGGAAAGTCTGCATAACTGTGAGATTGAGGGAGTAGTGATCTACCGATTCAGCAGCAGCCTGTTTTTTGCAAACATAGATATTCTACAGCAGGATATTGAGAATGCCATTGGATCGGATACCAAAGCAGTCATTCTGGATGCCAGCGGGATTGGTAGCATTGATGTTACGGCTGCAGACAGGCTTGCAATTCTGTATCGTTCTCTGAAGTCAAGAGGAATTCGTTTCTACATAACAGAGCATATCGCTGAGCTGAATGAACAGATGCGCGCACTGGGACTTGGATTTATGATCGAAGAGGGACGTGTGCGTCGGACTATACATGTGGCATTGAAGGATATGGGAATCCATTATCCTTATCCTTTGAAGGGCAATGTAGATAATACAGAACGTTCTCCGTTCAGAAAGCGTGTGGACAACAGTGTACAGGAATTTGTCTGGGCTTTTGGTTCTGATTCTGAGGCAGAGATAGAGAAACAGATCCGTCTGCAGATTGAACAGCTGAAAGAGAACGGAGATATGCAGGAGCTGCTCCATGGTCAGTGGAATCATATGGATGAACTTGATGCAGATGCATGGATTGAGCATCTGGAAGAGCATATGAAAGAAATTGTAAAGATTTCCGGACAGGATGAACAGGAATTGACCGTACGTTTTGAGAAGCATCGAAAAAAACTCCGGGAACAGATGATGAAAAGAGCATCCGGAGCTGGTGGCAATGTTCGAGGAGCGCAGGCGGCTTTTGGATGAGCAGCTTGAGAGAAAATGGCCGGATGTGTATGCTCTGGTCTTAAAACAGCGTGAGAAAGATAGCAGGTTAAAATAACAAGCAGTCTGGCATACAAATCAGAGCTTCTGAATCAGCGGATGTTCCCGGTAGTACATCTTGGTGAAGTTCAGGAATTTCTGCATATTGTCACTGATATATTTCCCCTTTTTCCATATCATTCCGATCTTTATGCGGATGGGTGGACTGAGGGGAATTCCTTTTATGCCGGAAGAGGCAAATCTGTCGGTCATGCTGGAATAGAGAAACTCCATATTTACAGGTCTTTACTAGCTGCAAAATAGTATAAATCTGGCTGCTGCGCATGATGATGTCCGGAACGTAACCGTCCGTTTCAAAGCGTGTTTTCAACAACTGGTTCTGTACGGAATCGGCATTGAAAAAGATCAAAGATTCTTTAGACATTTCTTTTGTGGTCACAACTTCTTTGTCTGCCAGTCGGTGGTCATCACTTACACAAAAAACAACCTGGTCGTTGGCCAGAAGAGCCTTGTTAAATTTATCAATATTATACTGTTCCATATTTACCAGAGCCAGATCCAGAGTGTCATCCTGTACCAGATTGCAGGCACGGACAGAGCCATATTCCTCCAGAACAACAGCGATTTCCGGATATTGGTCATGAAATGCGATGAGAAGCTCAGGGAAAAAGACAGTGCTCAGCATAGGCGGAATTCCGATACGAAGAGGGGGCTTTACTCTCGCCATACTGGAGTAATCTGCCTGAAGCTCGGTGCAGTACTGAAGAATGTAGGTAGCTTTGTTATAAAGCTCTTCGCCTTCTTCGGTAAGAATCAGTCGGTTTCCCTTCCTATAGAAAAGGCTGATGCCGAATTCAATTTCCAGGTCGCGGATAGCAACGGACACAGTGGGCTGAGTAACGTATAATTCCTCGGCTGCCTTTGGTGATACTGTGGCAGCGGCTTGCTGTGCAAAAGTAACGGAGTTGGTTAAGTGTCATTAAAGTAATTTCCTCTAAAATTCGTTGTAATGTGTCGAAATATGTCATTTCTATAGCAAGTATAGTATTTTCTGAAACTGCTTTAAGTTATCTTCAAATAAAAAAATACCATATACCTATCATAATTTCCATATTTATTTCTAAAGTTTTTTTTAATATAGTAATATTGCATAAAAAAAACCTGCTAAAATTGAGATTATAAAAATTTTTATAGGGATGATGCAACCCATTAATTTGTTTTTTTATACGTGCATGATTTATAATAAACTCATCAAAGGAAACGTGCACGGCCGGTACCTTTCAAGAGAGATTAATAAAAAAAAGACGGATAAGTAAGACAAAAGCGAAGAGCAAAATAAAAAATGAAATCACAGAAAAAAGTGAAAGGAGATCAATAAAATGTCTCAACAAACAATCACACTGTTATTTCTTGTGTTTACGATCATTAGTTTCATCCTCGAAAAGATACCACTTGGGCTTACAGCTTCAATCTGTGCAATCGGATTGACACTCACCGGAGTAGTGGATGTATCTACAACGTTTTCACAGTATGTAAACAGTAACGTAATCCTTTGTGTCGGCATGTTTGTAGTAGGTCAGGCACTATTTGAAACAGGAATGGCAAATAAAATCGGAGGTCTGGTCACCAGATTTGCCAGAACAGAAAGAACATTGATTATTGCAATCATGGTAATCGTAGGTGTGATGTCCGGATTCTTATCAAACACAGGTACAGCAGCAGTGCTGATCCCTGTAGTCTGTGGAATCGCTAATGAATCCGGCTATTCAAGAAGCCGACTTTTGATGCCGCTGGTATTTGCAGCAGCGCTTGGCGGGAATCTTTCCATCATCGGTGCACCCGGAAACCTTATGGGTGTAAACGCACTTCAGGAAATGGGGCTTTCCACAAGCTTTTTCATGTATGCACCGGTGGGAGTCCCGATGCTTCTGGTAGGAATTATCTACTTCGTTTTCATTGGATACAGATTTCTTCCGGATGGAAAAGGGGCTGTAGGGGCAACTGTTGAAAAACAGAAAGATTTCAGTGATGTACCGAAATGGAAACAGACTGTTTCACTGATAGTTCTGATACTTGTGATTCTTGCAATGATTTTTGAGAAACAGATCGGAGTCAGCATTGAGATTTCTGCATGCATCGGAGCAATCATTCTGGTGCTGGTTGGAGTTCTTTCAGAAAAAGAAGCACTGGCTTCCATTGATCTGAAAGTAGTATTCCTTTTTGGAGGATCTCTTACACTTGCCAAAGCCCTGGATACAACAGGTGCCGGTGAACTGATAGCAGATAAGATCGTAGGACTTCTGGGTGCAGACCCGAACCCGATCGTGCTTCTTCTGGTAATATTCATTGTAACCTGTGCACTGACAAACTTCATGTCAAACACGGCCACAACCGCACTGATGATCCCAATTGCAGTTTCTCTGGCAAACAACCTTGGTGCGGATCCGAGAGCTGTTGTTATCGCAACTGTTATCGCAGGCTCCTGTGCATATGCAACACCGATTGGAATGCCTGCAAATACTATGGTAGTAGGACTTGGAGGATATAAATTCAAGGATTACGTGAAATCAGGTTTACCGTTGATTCTGGTATCCTTCGTGATCTGTATGATCCTTTTGCCTGTTTTGTTCCCGTTCTATCCGTGAGAGGATAAAACATATGAGACGGAAGATTTTCCGCTTAATGTAAATGTATCAATAGAAATAAAGCAGAAAACATGCTGCTTTAGATAAATAACCCAAAATTAAAAGCCAAACAACCCTAAACCATTGAATGATCAGGAGGTAAATCATGACTAAGGAAAATGGAGTTAAAGTATTAACAGACATGGTAGCAGATTTTGTTGCCCATATTGGAAAAAAAATTACCGGACGACGTAGTAACAAAACTGGAAGAGCTTGGTTCTCAGGAAAGCGCAGCACTTCCAAAAGTACTTTATGAGACAATGACTAAGAACCAGGGACTGGCTGTAGAGCTGAACCGCCCAAGCTGCCAGGACACAGGAGTTCTTCAGTTCTGGCTGAAATGCGGAACTAATTTCCCGTACATCAACGAGCTGGAAGCCCTTTTGAAAGAAGCTGTTGTACAGGCTACTTTTGCAGCACCATTAAGACATAACTCTGTAGAAACTTTTGACGAGTACAACACCAAGAAAAACGTTGGAAAAGGAACTCCGACTGTATGGTGGGACATCGTTCCAAACAGTGATAAATGTGAGATTTACGCATACATGGCAGGAGGCGGATGTACTCTTCCGGGAAAAGCAATGGTACTTATGCCAGGTGCAGGATATGAAGGCGTTACCGATTTTGTTCTTGATCAGATGACAACTTACGGACTGAATGCTTGTCCTCCGCTTCTTGTGGGTGTAGGTGTAGGAACATCTGTAGAGACAGCAGCCCTCAACTCCAAGAAAGCACTTATGCGTCCGATCGGTTCTCACAATGACAATGCAAATGCAGCAAAATGGAGAAGCTTCTGGAAGACGGAATCAATGCAATCGGCCTTGGACCGCAGGGAATGGGCGGAAAATATTCTGTAATGGGTGTTAATATCGAGAATACAGCCCGTCATCCGTCTACAATCGGTGTAGCAGTAAATGTAGGCTGCTGGTCACACCGCCGTGGTCACCTGACCGTAAATTCTGACCTTACAGTAACCTGTGATACACATTCCACATGGAAATTCAACGCATAATCGGAGGGAAAAAACATGATCGAAATCAGAGGAGATAAAAAAGTTCTTATTACACCAATCAGTGAAGAAGACCTGGCTGACATCAAAATCGGTGATATTGTATGGCTGGACGGAGAGCTGATGACCTGCCGTGATGTGGCACATCGCCGTCTGGTTGAGTATGGAAGAGAACTTCCATATGATATCAAGGACAAAGCAATTTTCCACGCTGGCCCAATCGTTCGTAAAATTGAGGGAACAGAAGATGACTATGAAATGGTTTCCGTTGGGCCGACAACCTCCATGCGTATGGAGAAATTTGAGTATGAATTTACTAAGCTTACAGGTGTAAGAGTAATCGTTGGAAAAGGCGGAATGGGACCGAATACAGAGCGTGCATGCAAAGAATTTGGTGCGATCCACTGTGTATTCCCGGCTGGCTGTGCAGTAGTAGCTGCAACAGAGGTTGAGAAGATCGTAGAACATCACTGGGATGAGCTTGGAATGCCTGAGACCTTATGGTGCAACAAGGTAAAAGAATTTGGTCCGCTGATCGTATCTATCGATGCACAGGGCCGCAACCTGTTTGAAGAAAACAAGGTTATCTTCAATGAGAGAAAAGAAGCTGCTAAGCAGGCTATTTATCCGGAAGTTAAGTTTATTAAATAATGCATTTCAGTTTTACAAAAGTAAAAACCGTACGATTTCTTCTTTATTGTTTCAAAGATAAAAAAAGATAAACATCATCTAAGATGAAAAGAAAAGGTGGCTCACAGATTTTCTTCATACATGGTCTGTGGGCTGCTTTTTTCTGTATACGAAATTTAAATAAATAGTAACTTTAACCGAATCAAGTAAGTCCCCTGCGGAGGTTGCGAAAAGCAATAAGCAGTGGTGGGGACTCGCATACAAATGATTATGCTACTGCTACATCTTTTTCCTCCGCCTTGAAATAAAAAAATTTATCCTGCAAGATTGTTTCAGGAATTAACATGTCGACACATTAGAGCGTGTCTGAAAAATCATTCCCGCAATCTGCACGCCCCACTTTGCGGTATATTTTGTCCGAATTCGGTTGTCGTAGCCCATGAATTTTGGCAAGTAAAGATTATCTGAAAACTGAAAAAATAGGTATAAAAATAAATATAGGCTGTTGCAATGACGGAAAATAAGGTATGATATCTGCAGAAGCATGTTACACGTTTCTATAACCCGGGTGAAGTAAATGAAAAAGGCAATAATCTGTTGAGATATCTTCACCGGATAGACACAAAATCATTTGGAGAAAGTTATATGAAAAAGTTTAAGTTAAATGTACAGAGACATATCTGCATTTTATTATGCTTTATTTTATATATTACTGTGCTTCCCCTTCCTGTATCAGCAGAGGAAGCAAAATCCAAAACAGTCAGAGTAGGCTGGTATGAAGGAACTTATAATACCACAGGAGCAGACGGTCAGAGGAGAGGCTACAGCTACGAATACCAGCAGGCAGTAGCTGCGCATACCGGATGGAAATATGAATATGTGGAGGGAAGCTGGGCAGAACTGATGAGCATGCTGAAAAATGGACAGATCGATCTGCTGGGAGGCATTTCCTATACAGAGGAACGTTCCACTTCCATGCTTTTTCAGAATTGCCTATGGGAGAGGATAAATATTACCTGTATGTGGATACTTCTAATACAGATATCTCCACTTCAGATCTGACTACATTAAAATGGAAAAAGAATCGGTATGCTGCCGAATGCACTTCCTGCCGAAATGTTCCATGAGTGGGAGAAAAGTCATGGAGTGAACACGCAGCAGGTTGATATTACCGGTGCAGATGATGTTCGTCAGAAATTGAAAAAATCATGAAATTGACGGATTTGTTTTAAATGAATCTCCACAGTGGGAAAGAGACGATATTTCACCAGCTATTCTGATTGGTGGCTCCTATAATTATTTTGCAGTCAGCAAAAAACGCCCGGATTTGAAAGAAGAGCTGGATCAGGTAATGCAGAAGATAGAGAGGGAGAATCCTTTTTATACAGACGATCTTTATAAAAAGGTATCTCTCTGCAAATTCCCTTGAAACTCTTACGGATGAGGAACAGAACTGGCTGGAACAGCATGGGGCGGTCCGGATTGGATATCTGAAAAATGATGTGGGTATCAGCCTTGTGGATACGGAGTCAGAGAAACCGGTAGGAATTATTAACGATTATATTAGTCTGGCTTCTGGCTGTCTGGGAGAAAAAAACATAGAATTTCAGTTGACAGGCTTTGATTCTCAGGAGGAAGAGCTGCAGGCATTAAAGGATAGCAGGATTGATATGATTTTTCATATGAATCAGAATCCATATGAAGCTGAGCAAAACGATGTTATATTGTCAAATACTGTTTTTGAAGTCAATGTTGCAGTACTCACCGGTGTTAAGAAGTTTGATGAAAATAAAGAGAATACAGTAGCAGTGAGCAGGAATAACCTGCTGGGGAAGTGGTATATTTCTTTTAACTATCCTTTCTGGAAAATAAAGGAATATGACTCATCTGCTGAGGCCGATAAAGCAGTTCAAAGTGGAGAGGCAGACTGCTTTGTTGCGAAGGCAGGACAGTCATTAAAGACACTGGAGGACAGCAAAATACGCAGTATTTTTCTTACGAAATCCGGCGCTTCCTGCTTTGCGGTCACCAGGGAAAACACAACATTAATGAATATCCTGAACAAAACCATTCAGACTCTGCCTGATTCCAGACTTTCCAGTCAGTTTTGCGTATATGAAAACGCACCGGGCAAGGTTACTCTGGCAGAATACATAAAGGATAATCTGTGGGTAGTCTCCATTTGGTTTGTAAGTGTGGTCTTGATTATTGTATGGATTATAGTTTATCTGCTGATACAAGCGAGAAAAGCCCAGATTCAGGCAGAAAAGGCCAATGCCGCCAAATCAGATTTCCTTTTCAATATGTCTCACGATATCCGGACACCCATGAATGCCCTGCTGGGATACAACGAGCTGATGAAAAGGGAACTGACAGATCCAAAGCTTTTGGATTATCAGGAGAAGATGGAACAGTCTGGAAATCTGCTGCTGTCTATTATCAATAATGTGCTGG
>ENA-OPZD01000323-OPZD01000323.1-human-gut-metagenome-genome-assembly--contig:-NODE-323-length-13085-cov-3.637058_pt1 | contig 13085 bp, 17 predicted proteins | sample MGYA00242479_ERZ504495 | MGnify/ENA primary metagenome ERZ504495 (study PRJEB26092, sample SAMD00036286) | human gut metagenome | host: Homo sapiens | study: EMG produced TPA metagenomics assembly of... | reverse complement strand
CGCTCGCAAGCCAGGCCGGCGCCGGCGGCGATGTCGAGATCCCCCACGCATATCGCCCGCTCGCCCGCCGAGACGACATCCGCGACGCGCCCCGACGCGCGAACGGCCGCCGCCAGCTCCGTCCACATCGCGGCGGGGTAACGGTCCTTCGCCTGGCGGTCATGCGTGACGCGGGCGAGGATTGCGCGAAAGCGCGCCGCGGCCAACGCCCGGTCGAACAGGTCGCGCAGGCGGGCAGCCGGCTCGAGCTCGACGGGAGCGACGCCGAGCTTGGCGGAAAGGGCCTCGAGGGCCCCTTCCTCGTGCGCGAGCGAGAAATTGTCGACGTCGACATCGGCGATGAAGACGGCGTCCACGGAGCCCGTGGGCAGCAGGGCGGCATCGGCGAGCGTCATGAATCGCACGCAGGGCGCCGTCGCGCCCCATCGGGCCCGCATGCGCGAAGCCGCTCGACTTGGCGCGACGACGGGCGGATACGGTTAGGCCGTCCAACACCGTCACGGCCACGGACTGGGGGACGTCCATCTCACGGGCAGTATCCGCCAGGGCCTCGATGGCCTTGGCGGCCATGGTGGCCTCGACGCCGGCGCGGACCGACCCGTCCCTCCAACCGAAGGCGCTCGGGGGAAGCGCCGCAGCGACGGCGCACATGGCCTTGAGCGCCGAAACGGGGCGCTCCTGCCACAGATACGAGACGACGCTCGCGCAGACGGCGGGGACCTGGGCATAGGGCCCGGAATGCTCGGAGCGCTGGCGCATGGTCGCGGTCTGGCTCTGGTAGCTCTGCAAGGTGCGCAGAACCACCTCGGGCGTCAGGGAGCGATTGGAGCGGATCTTCTTATCGAACTTCCGCGCGGAATTGGAGTCCATGCCGGAGAGCGGCGAATAGAGCCAATCGGTGAGTTCCGGCGCGGGCCACCACGTCGCGGCGCGTTCGGGGTCCTCCCCCGCCTCCTTCATGCGGGCGACCACGTCGGACAGGGAGGTGAAGAGACGGCCGACCTCGGTGTCACCGAACCGTGCCACGAGAGCGCACTCCGAGCAGATCCCACGAGCCGCCAAACGGGGCGAGACCTCATCGAACACGTCTGACGGTCGAGCGGAGGCAACCACCACATCACGGCCGTCCGCCACGAGCCCGCTGATGGCGCGCGCGTAGGCGGCTCCGCGAGCATGCGGGCCCGCGACCTCGAGGAACTCGGGGTCGCCCTGGAAGCGCGGGGCAGATGCGAGCGCATCGAGCCCGACCACCTCGACGGGGGTGGGCAGTCCCGCGACGAGGGATCGCTGGTCGGGGTTGAGCAGCACAGCTGCCTCGCCCACGCCGGCGACGGCCATCAACAGGCGCATCACATGTCCGGGCAGGCGGGAGACGTCGCGCACGGCGACGAAACGCGCGCACGCGGGCGCCTCGGAGTCGACGAGCCGCGCCAAGAGGCGGGCGGCCTCCGACGCCTCGACGAGCCCGCGCGCCTCGAGCATGCCGGCGTAATCGCGCACCAATGAGAACACGATGCGCTCGGCGTCATTGCCGGCCTCGGGCAGTTCCTTTCCCGACGCCGCGGGGCGGCGATCTCGGGCAGCAGCGCCTCGGCAATCTGGCAAACGAGCCGCACCGTGCCCGGATTGTCCCGCAGGGGCGCGATAAAGGCGGCGCTGCGGCCGGCCATGACGCGGCGACGAGCATGCGGCGCTCGAGCGGAGCCACGATGCGGCGCCCGTCGCCGAACAGCTCCCACATCCCCTCGATCCACGTCGTGGGCGTCGCCACGTCGACGCCCGTGCCGACATGCGCGTCGGCCAGGGCGCGGCGGCACAGGTCGCGCTCGGCGAACGTGGGCACCAGCAGCGTGGCGCGGCCGTGCTCGCGCGCCGCTCCTGCAAGCAACGATACCTCGGCGCCCGTGAGCGCCGATGCGGATTGCGTCGTGTAAACCTTCAGCCCATGTCCCATCCTCGATAGAAGTCTCGTCATTCCATCCTACACGCCCGCGCGGACACGTTCGTGTGGCGCGGGCAAACCCCATGCGATCGATGCGGCGGTTGGTCCCCGTCCGCCGCGCAAAAGAAACCGCCCCCCGCAATCTCGTGACTGCGAGGGGCGGGCTTTGGCAGTTGTCGGCACGCGCTAATTATCGCCGAGCTTGACGAGAATACCGCGATAGCCGCCGTACTCGCCGTTGAGTGCCTTGGAAACGCGGCTCACCGTGGTCGACGAGGCTCCCGTGCGCGCCTGCACCTCAACATAGGGCTCTCCCTCGTCGAGATAACGGGCGACCTGCAGGCGCTGCGCGAAGTCGCAGATCTCGCGCGGCGTGCACAGGTCGGTGAGGAATGCGCGAATCTCATCGGGGCCCTCGACGAGACGGAACGCCTCGACGAGCTGATCGACATCGGGTCGCTCGAACATCTTTTCTATATTCATGGTCACCACCAGGCATCATCAATGTACTTGGCAGTAACCCTACTGCCAAGGCGAAGTTTAGCACACTAGCGTGCTAAAGCACCGATGTCATCCGCGAGCGGCACGCGTCACCAGCTTGGGAGCGTGGGGACGAGTGAGAGACGCTCGGCAATTCCGGATGTCCAGCGCACCTCATCCGCATCACTTATGAGCACCGCCTCGACGCCATCGATGCTCTCGGCAAAGGCGAGCCCCTCATCCATGCCGAGCATGAGCACCGTCGTCGAATAGCCATCGCAGTCAAGCGAACGGTCGGCGATGATCGTCGCGCTCGTGACGTCCGTGTGCGTGGGCATGCCGTCAACGGGACTCAGTATGTGGTGATACGTCCGTCCGCCTTTCGAAAAGCGGCGCTCGTGCAGGCCGCTCGTCACGACCGACCCATTCGCCACGTCCACGATTGCGCGATAGTGGGCGGGGTCGCGCGGATTCACGATGCCGATCTTCCAAGGGTCACCGGCATGCACGGGAGGGCGCGACGCCCCATCGGCAGGACGTCCGCCGCGCACGACCACGTTACCGCCCAAGTTGATCGCAAAGCGCTCGACGCCGTGGGCCACGAGCAGCCGAGCAAGATCGTCGGCAATGTAGCCCTTGGCGACCCCGCCTACGTCGAGAGAGCATGCGGGGTCCTCGATGGCAAGCCAGGGCGCCTCGTCGGGCGCGCTCACGCGTATCGCGCCGATGTCCACATGTGGCAACGCACGGGCAAGCTCCAGGGCGCTCGGAACAACTCCCTCGTGAAAATCCCACAGGCGCGTCACCGTCCCCATGGTGATGTCAAAGCAGCCCCGGCTTCGCGCGCAGTACCCGCAAGCCAGGCGCACAAGCTCGGCCGTCTCGGGCGCGACATCGATCGGATGGGGGGAGGCGGCATGGCGCGGGAGATATCCGAATCCGATCGGGTCCGCGATAGATGGCGCTCAAAGAAGAGGCACCGATCCCGGCATGCCCGCAAGGCGTCATCGAGTGCCTCGACGGTACGCCCGGCACCTTCGTCTTCCGACCTCTCGCGACCGTCCCCGCAATACACGTGGAAGTGCACATCGGTGTTGAAGACGAAAAATGAGATGACGCGCGAGCCGTCCTCGCCGGGATAGGGCTCCGCCGTCTCGATCTGCGCATAGGTGTACTGCTGCATGGCGTTCCTCGCACGTCCGTCGGAATGACGGGGCTTTGGGTAGAATATCCGAGAACGGCCATGGCGATGCCACGGCCGCGTACCATTATCTTAGCGTGCGCGCCACGTCCTCGGATCCGTCATCGCGTATCCGAGTCGCACGCAGACCGAGAGGCCTCTCATGCGCTTTTTCCTCAACTGGCTCTTGACGTCCATCGCCATCGCCATCGCCACGTTCCTCGTCCCCGGCATCGCTCCGTTCGGAGCGGCGGATCCCTGGCTCAGCTTCGCGTTCGTCGGGCTGTTTCTCGGCTTGGTCAACTCGTTGGTCAAGCCTCTCATCACCGTCATCTCGCTGCCGCTCACGTGTCTTACCGTGGGGCTCTTCCAGCTGGTGGTAAACAGCTTCATGCTCGAACTCGCAAGCTGGCTCTCAGTGAATCTGCTCGGTTCGGGTATCTCCATTGCCGGATTCGGATCTGCGCTCATAGGCAGCATTATCGTGAGCATCATGTGCACGATTCTCGGCGTGGTGACCGAGGATTAAGGCAAGCGGCCGGCTATTCTTCCGCCTCCGGATGAGCGCACATCAGATCGGCTATGGTCACGCCCTCCAGATAGTCCTCGATGAGATGATCGAGTTCCCTCCACACATGAATCGTGCGGCAGGTAGCCGCGCGCTCGCAGGTGTTGTGATCTTCGCTCAGACACGACACGGGAGAAAGCGAGCCCTCGGTCAGACGCAGGACCTCCCCCACCGTGAACTGATCGGGCTCACGCGTGAGACAGTAACCGCCGCCTTTGCCGCGCAGCCCCGACAAGATACCGTGACGTACCAACGTCGACAAGATGTTCTCGAGGTACTTCTCCGAGATTCCCTGACGGTCGGCAATCTGCCTGAGCGGAATACGGCCCTCCGAAGCGTGCTCTGCAAGATCGACGATGACGCGCAGGGCATAGCGTCCCTTTGTGGAGACCAACATGATGTCCGTGCTCCCTTCGCAGTGGTCCGGTATGTCGAAGGATAACAGACAACCCCCCTTCCTTTATAGGCAACGATGGTTTTTTCAGCCGACTCCTGCGGAAATGAACGTCATGTTTCAGATTGATTACCTATTCCCTATATAATTGGTATGTAGTTGAAGGGGTGCGTACCATGGTCCGCGTGTATCATACAGGCAAGCACCTCACCCCCTCAGAGGGCGGGGCCTCACGTTAGGAGATCGCCATGAGTGCCGTCTACGCATCCATCGACCAGCTGATCGGACATACCCCCTTGCTGGAGCTGACACAACTCGAGCGCGAGGCCAACGTCAACGCGCGCGTCCTCGTCAAGCTCGAGCGCCAGAATCCCGCCGGCTCCGTCAAGGACCGCGTAGCGCTCAACATGCTGAACGAGGCCGAGGCGGCGGGCCTCATCGCACCGCACGACGGCTACACCATCATCGAGCCCACGAGCGGCAATACCGGCGTGGGCCTCGCCGCGCTGGCCGCCGCGCGTGGCTACCGCCTGATCATCGCCATGCCCGAGACAATGAGTGCCGAGCGCCGCGCCCTCTTGGCCGCCTACGGTGCCGAGCTCGTCCTCACCCCGGGCTCCGCGGGCATGAAGGGCGCTATCGCACGCGCCGAAGAGCTGGCGGCAGCCACGCCGAAGAGCTGGATCGCCGGCCAGTTCACCAACCCGTCCAACCCCGCCGCCCATGAGGCCACGACCGGCCCCGAGATGCTGGGACGGACGACCGATGGGGCGGTCGACATCTTCGTCGCAGGCGTGGGCACCGGCGGTACCATCACCGGCGTGGGTCGCTACCTCAAGTCCCGCAACCCCAACGTCCACGTCGTCGCGGTCGAGCCCGCGAGCTCGCCGGTCCTCTCGGCGGCGCGGCGGGCCCGCACGCCATCCAGGCATCGGCGCGGGCTTCGTGCCAAAGGTGCTCGACACCGCGGTCTATGATGAGATCATTCCCGTAGAGAACGAGAACGCCCTCGCAACGGGCCGTGCGCTCGCGCGCAAAGCGGGCGTACTGGTGGGCATCTCCTCCGGCGCCGCCGTATGGGCAGCCTTCGAGCTCGCGAAGCGTCCCGAAAATGCGGGAAAGACCATTGTCGCCCTCCTGCCCGACACGGGCGAGCGCTACCTCTCCACGGCGCTCTTCGCCGAGTAGGCAGCCGCGCCTGCACCCATATCGACCATCCGAACACCGAGGAGCCCCATGACCCGTAAGCGCGTACTCGTCGCCATGAGCGGCGGCGTCGACTCGAGCGTCACCGCCTTCCTGCTCAAGAGGCAGGGCTACGATTGCCTCGGCGCGACCATGCTGCTGCACGGCGACGCCGCGCCGGGGGCGTGCGGAAGCGGCTCGGACGCCGATGACGCCGCCGCCATCGCCCACCGCCTGGGCTTTGCCCACGAGGTCATCGACATGCGCACGACCTTCGAGCGCAATGTGGTGGAGAAGTTCGTGCGCACGTATGAGGCGGGGCGGACACCCAACCCCTGCATCGACTGCAATCGGCATATGAAGTTCGGCGCGCTCCTGGCGTATGCCCGCGAGCGGGGCTGCGACCACATCGCCACGGGGCATTACGCGCAGATTGGCGCGCTCGACCATGCCCCGTACGCCAACATCCCCCCAACCGAGGTGGACCTGCTCACCGCCATCGTCAATCGACACGACGGGCCGGAGGCCGTGCGCTCGCTTTCCTGTGCGCTCGACCCCTCGAAGGACCAGCTACGTGCTGTACTCGCTCACGCAGGAGCGCCTCGCACGGGTGCTGTTACCGCTCGGGGGCCTCTTCGAAGGAGCGGCGACGTGCGCCGCATCGCTCGCGAGCAGGGCTTCGAGAACGCCGGGAAACGCGACAGCCAGGGCATCTGCTTCGTGCCCAAGAACGACTTCGCGACCTACATCGAGCAACGCAACGGCGTGTCTTTGCCTGAGGGCGACATCGTGAACACAGACGGCGAGGTGCTGGGGCGCCACCATGGCGCCATCCGCTACACCGTGGGCCAGCGCAAGGGCCTGGGCGTGGCATGCGCGCACCCCGTCTACGTGACGGGCATCGACGCCGTGGCGAATACCGTCACCCTGGGCGAGGTCGAGGACCTCATGGCGCACGGGCTCATCGCGGACGACTGGATCTGGAGCGCACCTGCTCGCGTCATGGAAGAACTGCTGGATGAGGCGGGGGCCGAGGGTTTCCCCGTTCGCGCCAAGATCCGCTACCGCCACCCCGCCCAGCCTGCGCGCCTATGCCGGGCGACGAGCGGCGACGATGCCACGTTCGAGCTCGTCTTCGACGAACCAGAACGCGGCATCGCCCCCGGCCAAGCCGTCGTGGTCTATGCCGGCGACGTCGTCTTGGGCGGCGGCACCGTGGTGCGTGCGGTCAAGTAGCCCACCTGCCTCCCCGACGCTCACCTCGTCTTGAGATCACAACGCATTTGACGGCGGAACGCAATGCAGCACCATGCCGTTGCGACCTCCGCGATCTCGCCGAATGGACGCTCCGCATATACGCGCAACCGCACGATGCGCTGCACGTCATCCGGATAGGTGCAGAGGAGCTCGCCGATGCGGGCGGCTCGCGCGGAATTCGCAGCGAGCTCCGACAGTTCCCCCATCTCGTCGCATCCATCGGAAACCTCGCAGTCGAGCTCCTCCAGCGACACCGTTGCGGACGCCGAACGGCTTGATCGCAGCCAATCGATCACCTTGTTCGAGGCGATGCGATAGAGCCACGTGCGAAACGAGGCGCGCCGCGGGTCGAACCCCGGCAGTCCACGCAGCGCCGCCACGAAAATCTCCTGCGTCACGTCGCGCGCGTCCTCCGCGGATGTGATCTGCCTCAGTGCGAACCGCAGCATCTCGTCGTAATACGCGCGCACCAGCGTGTCCGCCTTGGCGCGCGACCCCGTGCGCACAATCGCCCGTACCAGCCGCGCATCGCGCCGCGCCGCCGCGTTTGCCCCGCGCGCCTCGTCCAAACCAAAGACGCTTCCCAGCTCCATCTCATCACCTCCCCATCTACTTCTATATTCGATTCAGGGGTCTATTCGTTGCAAATAATCCGACATCCCAGATCTCCGGCCGTTCGTGACGGGGAGAGCGGTGGACATGCAATAGAACTGGAATTGCCGCCAACCGTTGGACGCCTATATCGCCGACTCCCCCAGTTCGACCTCAAGTAGATCCTCCATGGTGCAATGTAGGACGCGGGATAGCGCCGCCACCGAACATGCCTGGGCGCGATTGATGTCCTTGTTTCGTTGCTCGTACATTTGGATGGAACGCAAGGACACCCCCGACCGATGCGCCAACTCGCGCTGGCTCAGTCCCAGGCGCTTGCGCATCGCGGCGAGACGCGTCTCCCCTCTCGCCTGCTCGATTCTCTCTGCAACAAGCTTTGCCACCCGTTCTTCGGACGCCTCGTGCCACGGGTCGTACATGGCCAGCAGCTCGTCGTATGGCACGGCAGAAAACAGCCTGTCGAAGGGCACGTCCAGCCTCCACTGCACATACGCCGCAATCCAGCCGAGCCAGTACTCCCGCGTCTTTCCCATGCGCGCGCAAGGAGCGGCCAATCCCTCGACGGAATATCCGAACTCCCTGCTCAGACGTATGAACAGCTCGCATCCGCACAGGCCGGCGACGGTCCATGGCTCGCCTCGGCCAAACGACCGTGCCAGTTCGCTCATGCAGAACAGGTCGGCGATCTCGTCCCCCTCGGCACCGTGGTCGTTCACCGCGTAGTCGAAAAACTCGCCCAGCGTGTTCATCGCGTCAGACAGGTACACCTCATCGTATGCGCGGATCATCGGGGCCCACCTCCTCACGCAGAATGTCGCGGATGTACAGACCGTCCAGGTCCGCCGCCGCGCGCTCGTCTTGAAACGCTCTTCTCGCCGACGCGTCCCTGCACATGCGGAGCGGATAATACTCACATGCGGGGACCGTCTCATATCCCCGGAAGCAAAGCCGTCCGAAGGCGAGCTCGCTGCGCACCATCACCTGACTCCCCAGTCCCCCAAGCCGCATGGCACGACCGACCTGCGCAACCGACAGCGTGTTGTTCAAAAACGCCCGGACAAACGAGAAATACGAGTCATCCGCCCGGTAACCGCGAACAACGTCGTACGGCTCGAGGTCGATGCCGAACACACGGCGAAGGTATTCCATACCGTCACGCGCGATCGGACTCGAAACCTGCACGGGGCGATTACTCACCAGCACCGCGAGCCAGGTCAGCACGGAGCACCCTTCCGCCTCTAGGTCGAGGACGCCCAGCCCGCCTAGATCGAGCTCATAGCGATTGGCGATACCGTCTTTCCGCGCTGCGGGCACGCCCATTCGCGCGCCAGTTCAGCATAGGGCGTGCAGTAAAACCCTGGCCCATAATCGTTGTAGGGCCGGCACAGCCCCCGCAGGGGCGTCCACACGATTTCCGGTGATCCGTGCCACAACTCCATGGGGCCTCCTAGCTATATCACTGTAGTGATACTATTCTACCCATGTGCAGTAGATTGTACGCGGGCCATTTGCGGCGGGCCAAGGCACGCCGGGGCCTACTCCGCCGCCGCCTCGCGGTCGGTGAACATCAAGAAGAACGCCGCGAGCAGCAGCAGTGAGCAGATGCCGATGGCGGACAGGCCGAAACGCTCGAGACACCAATTGCCCAGCACGGCGCCGCACACGAACACGGCGATGACACCAAAGTACAGGACTCCGTTCATGAGGAAACCGCGCTGGTGCGTGATGATGTAGTCGTCGACGTTCTGCAGGGCACTGCGCAGGTTGCCGATGCACATGGTGGTGGCGATGCCACGCCCGTGGATCTTGCGGAAGCTCTCGACCTGCATGCCGCAGGCGAGCGACGTGAGGCCGTTGGCGAGTATGTTGTACTCAGACGAGAGCAGGCCGACGCCGAGCAGGATGACCGCCTCGACGAGCACGGTGAGCTGCCGCCAATGCATGACACTCGCGAAGCGCTCATGCACGAGGTCGCTCAGCATGATGCCAACGGAGAAACACAGCACCGGGAGTAGATAGCGCATGGCAACGGCGAAATCGCCTTCCGAGAGATGCACGCCCACGAGCAGGATGTTGCCCGTCTGCGCGTTGGCGAACACGCCATCGCGCCCCATGTACGAGTACACATCCATGAAACCGCCGACCAAAGCCAAGATGATGCCGAGCTCGATGGACTCGGAAACCTGTTTCGCGCGCTGCACGAACCTCTCCCCTCTTCTCGCGCCGGCCACGTCATGATGTCCGGCACCTGTACAGCATATGCCATGCGCACAGCGCGCGATAGCACCGCGAAGATTTAACCGATAGCCATCAGCTTATCCTCGGTTCAGGGTCTTGATTCCTCGGCCTCGATTGCATGCCTGCCCCAAATTGAGGTTATCAGTTCCGCAGCTTTACCCTTCCTTTACAAACCTACCTAATTTATGGATTAGAGTAGAATCGCGCTTGACAACCATGTAGGCCGGTCTACACTAGCGTCCGATTCTCAAAGAAGGCCACGGCCGTGACATTGAAGGAGGTGCGTCATGGACCACCCTGCCAGTAGCTGCGCCCCGCAGACGGCGAAACCCCGATTGCGCCATGACGGCACCGAGCGTGTCGCGGACATCGAAGACAACTGACGAGCAACGAGCTCCGCGAGAGTTAACTCTCGCTGCCTGAAACTGCCACAATCGGCTCGTTTGTGCTTCGAGAGCATCCTTTCGGCGCATTTCCCATCCTGAATTCCAACGCAACGTCTCGCAAACGTCGCATCGCCGTTTCTGCATGGGCGCACCTCCCCGGTAATTGGACAACCGGCTCAGCAGCGCTGAGCACGACGTCAAGGAGGTGCCTCATGACCTGGATGAAGCACACCGTACAAAACGAGCAGGCGAACCTCGGCCGTAACCCCCTCGCGGTCTCCGGGATCGCCCGCCCCACAAAGACCCATATGCGCCGCGGCATCCACCGCATCATCGGCAGTGTGAGTGCGCATGTCCGCCACAGCGTGAGTTCGGCAGCCGCCGCGCGCCGCACCGAGGGACTCGATCCCGAGATCGCCCGCATCGGGGCGCTCGAGGCCGCGGAGGTCATGGACCTGCTCGGTTGCGGCCCGCGCGGGCTCACCGAGCAGCAGGCCCATCGCATCCGCTCCGTGCACGGCGCCAACATCATCGCGCCCGAGCACCACGACCCACTCGCCGCGCGCCTCTCCCGCGCGTTCCTCACGCCGTTCACCCTCATCTTGCTCGCCTTGGCGGCGATCTCGCTCTACACCAACGTCTACCTCGCCGCCCCCGGTGACGAGGACCCCTCCACCGCCATCATCATCGGAGTGATGGTACTCATCTCCGGTGGCATCTCGTTTTGGCAGGACACGCGCGGTGCGGCGGCGGCCGACGCCCTCAAGGGCCTCGTCTCCATCACCTGCCGCTGCGTGCGCGAGGACACCGGAGCTGCCGAAATCCCGCTGGCAGATGTCGTCCCGGGTGACCTCATCGAGCTCGCCGCGGGCGATATCATCCCCGCCGACCTGAGGATCGTCACCGCCAAGGATCTCTTCCTCACCCAGGCGGCGCTCACCGGGGAGTCCGACCCCGTCGAGAAGCGCCGGCGGCCATAGCCGAGCCGGCGGGCCGCGCGCTCGTCATCGACGACTGCACGAACTTCGCCTTCGCCGGAACGACCGTACAGAGCGGCTCGGGCACGGGCGTGGTGGTGACCACCGGTGCCCGCACCTACCTCGGCGGCATCGCGAGCGCCCTCGACTCCCGCCCAACCACCACGAGCTTCGATGCCGGCGTGGCCTCGGTCTCCCGCGTTCTCGTGGGCTTCATGCTCGTCATGTGCCCCATCGTCTTCGTGCTTTGCGGCCTCACCAAAGGTGACTGGCTCGACGCGCTGCTGTTCTCAATCTCCGTCGCCGTGGGGATCACCCCGCAGATGCTGCCCGTCATCGTGACGACGTGCCTGGCGCGCGGCGCCGAGGCCATGCGCGCGAAGGACGTCGTGGTCAAGGAGATCTCCTCCATCCAGAACCTCGGCGCGATGGACGTGCTGTGCTGCGACAAGACCGGCACCCTCACGCGCGACAAGATCGTGCTCGAGCGCCATCTCGACGTGCTCGGCGCGCCCAGCGACCGCGTGCTGCGCCACGCCTACCTCAACAGCCTGTTCCAGACGGGCCTGCGCAACCTCATGGACGAGGCCATCATCGAGCGTGCCGAGGCGCTGGCGGCGGGCGGGCGGAGCATGGACGCGCGGGCCGGGAACACCGCGACGGGAGCCCTCAACGGAACCGATGCGAGCGCCCCGGGCAGGGCCCGGCAACGCACCTCGCCCGAAGCCGGCTCCATCGCCGCCGCGCGCGTGCAGTGGCGCCTTGTGGACGAGATCCCCTTCGACTTCGACCGCCGTCGTATGAGCGTGGTGGTCGTCGACGGGACGGGCAAGCGCCAGCTCATCACCAAGGGTGCCGTCGAGGAGATGCTCGACGTCTGCAGCGAGGTCGAAGTGGGCGCCGACGTCCTCCCGCTCACGCCCGAGCAGGCAGGCCGGATCCTCGACCGCGTGCGCGGCCTGAACGAGCGCGGCATGCGCGTGGTGGGCGTGGCACAGAGAAACGACGTGCCCGCCCGCGACCTCACCGCCGACGACGAGCGCGACATGACGCTCATCGGCTACCTCGCGTTCCTCGACCCGCCCAAGTCCAGTGCCAAGGCGGCGGTCGATGAGCTCTCCGGCCTGGGGGTGACCGTCAAGGTCCTCACCGGGGACAACGCCGCCGTGGCGGCAACCGTGTGCGAGCAGGTGGGCATCAACGCCCGGAACATGCTTACCGGCGCCGAGATCGACATGCTCAGCGACGAGGAGCTCGCCGAGCGCGCCGAGCACACGGGGTTGTTCGCCAAGCTCTCGCCGTTGCAGAAGGCGCGCATCGTGAACGTGCTGCGCGAGCGCGGCGGAAAGACCGTCGGCTTCATGGGCGACGGCATCAACGACGCCGCCGCCATGCGCGCGAGCGACTGCGGCATCTCCGTGGACACCGCCGTCGACGTCGCCAAGGAGAGCGCCGACATCATCTTGCTCAAGAAGGACCTCACCGTGCTCGCCCATGGCATCGTCGATGGGCGCCGCACGTACGGCAACACCATCAAGTACATCAAGACCACCGCGAGCTCGAACTTCGGCAACGTCCTCTCCGTGCTGGCGCGGCCGCGTTCCTGCCGTTTTTGCCCATGAGCGCGCTGCAGCTGCTCCTGCTCGGCATGGCGTACACGGTGAGCTGCGCCGCGCTGCCCTGGGATCACGTCGACGAGTCGTTCCTGGCGCGCCCGCGCACCTGGGACGCGCGCGGCATCGTGAGCTTCATGCTCGGACTCGGCCCCGTGAGTTCGATCTTCGACATCCTGACCTTCGCGGCGATGTTCTGGGTCGTGTGCCCGCTCGTGGTGGGCGCGCCCTGGGCCGCCCTCACCGACCCCGC
>ENA-OPZD01000322-OPZD01000322.1-human-gut-metagenome-genome-assembly--contig:-NODE-322-length-13103-cov-4.101726_pt1 | contig 13103 bp, 15 predicted proteins | sample MGYA00242479_ERZ504495 | MGnify/ENA primary metagenome ERZ504495 (study PRJEB26092, sample SAMD00036286) | human gut metagenome | host: Homo sapiens | study: EMG produced TPA metagenomics assembly of... | reverse complement strand
ACCGGCAGTCCGCCGGCTTAAAAGTTTCACACCCTAAACACTTCGACCCTTCGATGACCCTCTATACTCTTGAGCGGAAACTTCGACCGCCGCGCATTCCCCGCGGGCCCGCCGCGGGTGTCACGGCCCCGCGCACGGAGCGCGGCGCACCACGATAGGAGCACGAACCATATGAACGTCCAACAGGCCCTCGAGTACTCGATGCAGCCCTTCATCCCCATGTTCATCTACGGCGACTACGATGCCATGGAGTCCGAGCGCCAGCGCGGCGAGGAGGCCATGAAGGCGCTGCTCGACGAGTGGCGCGCGAACGACGAGCCCGGATTCGGCTTCGACGTCATCCTCACCCTCGCCGACCAGAACCGCGAGCTGTGCGACCAGATCGGCGAGACGCGCCTGCGCAACCTCTCCAGCCCCTGCTCGCCCGCAACCTCACTGACGCAGACCTGTGCGCCGGCATCGCCAAGATGCAGGCCGCACCGCCGCCGGCGTCGCCCGCGAGGTCCGCGGCGACCGCGACGCCTACTCCGTCGCCTACGTCCGCAAGCCCATCAAGGGCACCGTGCTGGGCATCGACATCGAGACCACCGGCCGCGCGCCGGAGCGCGGCTACATCATCAACGTGGGCTGGGAGCTCATGGACCTGAAGAGCGACGCGGTCCCGCACGACCCGCAGGCCTTCTACTGCGGCATCCCCGAGATGTACCGCGAGACCGGCGTGCCGCTGGCCGACATCCACCACATCCAGTGGAGCGACCTCGAGGGCAAGACCCCGTTCCGCTCCGATACGAAGCTGCAGAAGGAGCTGCTCCGCCTCATGAAGCGCTATCCCATCATGGCCCATAACGCGGCCTTCGAGGATAGCTGGTTCATGCTGCACCTCCCCGGGTACGCCGAGGCCCGGCGCGCGGGCAAGATCATCGTCATCGACTCGCGCCACATCTGCCGCTCCATCGACGGCGAGGTCCGCACCCTGCCCCGCGAGAGCGCCCCGGCGAGCCTTCAGAACTGGGCGCGTCGCCGCGGGACGCTCGCCGCGGACGAGAACGAGCTGCACCTGGGCCTCGACGACACCGACCTCATGCTGCGCACTGTGCAGGCGGAATTTAACCTCAAGAACATGTTCCTCAAGTAGGGTCGTACTGCGTCGGGGCGGTGACCCCGCCGAAGGGTCGAGCTTTTTCGTACTGTTTTCCCGATTTGCCGAGTACGCGCTCTTTGCGCCTTGCCGCAACCTGCGGTTTTGCTGCTCTCAAGACCTTCCAAACTCCGGGTTTCTCAAAGTCAGTACGAAAAAGCTCCGCCACCAACGGATGCATGACAATTTCATAAGACGACTCTCAGAAAACGCTCCTATTCTTGGAGCGTTTTCGCGTTACACTCGACGCCATGACGCCCATCATAGAAGACAGCACGGCTGGCGGCGGCGAGATTGTCATCGGCCTCAACGGATCCAAAGAAACCTATGCGCTCAAGGGAGAAGAATACCTCGAGGCGGATGCCCATGCCGCCGAGCCCGCCGACGGCCTGCTCAACGCCAAGATTAAAATCTCGGGCAAGGTCGACACCTCCAAACCCGGCACGTACAAAGTGAGCTATCGCGTGTCGGACTCGTCTGGTCATACCGCAAAGGCAGTGCGCACCGTACATGTTGTCGAGTCGATGGAAACCATGCAGGGCGGCGCGCCTATCCTCATGTACCACTACGTCTATCGACCCGCCAAACCCGCCGGCGACCTCAACGGCGACTTCATCGCAGCCCCTACATCGCCTTCGAGTCCCACTCCTTTGGGATGCACAAGCCCGGCGGCAACGTGGGGCACGGCGGCATCATCAGCGCCATGAGCCGCGCTGACATCGCGGCGGATCTCAAGCACGCCCAGGAAATCGCGGGCGGGACCCAGGCCTTCGCCTATCCCTTCGGCGACGTCACCGACGACGGCCGCGCGGCCGTGCGAGACGCCGGCATCCTCTGCGCCTTCACCATGCAAAACTCGTGGGCTCACGTGGGCGACGACATCACCGCGCTGCCGCGCGTGCGCATCTCCGGAGAGTATTCGCTCGATTCGTTTATCGCCCTGGCGAACGGATAGAACGCGCTGGCGACAGCCAGCAGAAATGAATTCGCCCTCGCGCGGGCCGACTCGCAGGCGCCCGGCGAACCCATGTACACCCGACCTGGGTCAGTCCATCACATAACGCTCCAGCATGGACGCGTCGTGGATGACGATGCGGCCATCGTGCCCGCTCGTCGAAATGACGCCCTGCTCCCTGAAACCGCGCAGGATGCGGTTCACGCTCGTGCGCGACGAGGCCCCGCAGAACTGCGCGATGTCCTCGTTTGTGACATCGAGGGCGATCACGCTCCCCTCGTCGCAGGGCACGCCGAAGCGCTCGTTCAGGTCGTACAAGAACCCTCCCACGGCGCCGACCTTCCCATTCATCGTCAGATAACGCATGCGATAGAGGCTCTCCTCCAGGCTCGCGCGGTAATAGTCCTTCACATAGCCCAGCAGGCGAGAATCCTCATTCACGAACTCCCAGAACCTCACGCGGGGAACCGCCATGTAGGTCGCCTCGGGAGATTCCACGCGCACGCTGTAGGGGGATTTCGCATGGCTGCTCACCTCGTCGCGGAGAAGCGAAACGGGGCTCGGACCCTTGATGTAGGAGATGTTGAACCGGGTACCCTCGCGCAGCGTGACACTCGCCTTGACCACGCCCTCCACAAGAACGAACACGTACTCCTGATCGAAGCCGTAGTACGAGAGATACTCATGGCGAGCTTTGCGCATCTCGTGAAATCCCCGCTCGCGCAAAAAGTCGACGAGATAGTCAGATCTCTCGATCACGCGCACCCCTCCCATACCTGACCTCCGGAAATCGCAACTCTATCGGACTGTGAAGCCGAAGCTGTACCAAATGGTAACAACATAGGTCAGACCGCCCCGATGCCATCACCACCATAGTTACCCCTCGTCCGTACCGGCAATCAACCAAGAGAGGGGCACACATGTTTGATATAGATTTGCCATATGACCGAGGACGGATGCATCTGAGCCTGCCGGATGAAAGCGTCGTCGGCGTGCTCGCGGGCAAACAGGGAGACTTCACGCCCGACGCTGGGCAGGAGGAGCTCGTCGAGCGGGCGCTCGACACCCCTTACGACTCGCCCACACTCGAGCAGCTCTGCCAGGGCAAACGCGACATCGTGATCATCAGCTCCGATCACACGCGCCCGGTTCCCTCACGCGTGACGATGCCCATCCTGCTGCGTCGCATCCACGCGGCGGCACCCGAGGCGCACGTGCGCATCCTCGTGGCGACCGGCATGCACCGGGCATCCACACATGAGGAGCTCGTGGACAAGTATGGCGAACGCATCGTCGCCGAAGAGGAGATCGTGATGCACGTCGCCACCGACGACGAGGCGATGGTCGCAATCGGGACCCTGCCCTCCGGCGGCGAGTGCATCATCAACCGTATCGCAGCCGAAGCCGACCTGCTACTCGCCGAGGGCTTCATCGAGCCACATTTCTTCGCCGGCTTCTCGGGGTCTCGCAAGTCGGTGCTGCCGGGCGTGGCGTCCTACAAGACCATCATGTACAACCACAACGGGCAGTTCGTGCACGACCCGCGGTCGCGAGCGGGCATCATCGAGGGCAACCGCGTGCACGACGACATGATGGCCGCCGCCGAAATGGCGGGCCTCGCTTTCATCCTGAACGTCGTTCTGGACGGAGAGCACCGTGTCATCGGGCGTTCGCGGGTGACATCCATGCGGCGCACGAGGCGGGCTGCGACTTTGTACGCGGGCTCGCCGGCGTGCGCGCCGTGGACTGCGACGTTGCCATCACCTCCAACGGCGGCTACCCGCTCGACCAGAACATCTACCAGGCCGTCAAGGGTATGACCGCCGCCGAGGCGACACTCGACGAAGGCGGCGTCATCATCGCGGTCGCGGGATGCGCCGACGGCCACGGGCGGAGAGGGCTTCTTCAAGAACATCGCGGAAACGACCCGCTGCGTTCGAACGCTCCTGCATCGACCGTCCCAAGGACCAGACGCTGCCCGACCAGTGGACCGCCCAAATCTTCGCGCGCATCCTCGCCCATCATCCGGTCATCCTCGTGAGCGACCTATGCGACCACGACATGATTCGAGCCATGCACATGACGCCCGCAAGCACCGTCGACGAGGCCGTGCAGCTGGCCCGCGAGCTCAAGGGGCCGAACGCGCGCTTCGCCATCATCCCCGATGGGCTCGGCGTTGTCGTTCAGCGCTGACGACTCGGCCCGCCAAATAAGATCGCCGCCGCCGACAGACCAGCACGACACACGGCGGCAACGATCGCCTCAGACGAAACGACCATCGAAAGGAACCACATGATCACCCCCATCCTCGCCGAGTTCGCCTCAACCGCCCTCATGATCGTCTTCGGCGTCGGCGTCCATTGCGACGTCACGCTCAAGGGCAGCAAGTACCGCGATTCCGGCCACATGTTCGCCATCACCACCTGGTCGTTCGGCATCAGCGTGTGCCTGTTCATCTTCGGCGGCGTGTGCATGAACCCCGCCATGGCCCTTTGCCAGGCAATCGTCGGCCTCATCCCCTGGAGCAGCGTGGTGCCCTTCGCCATCGCCGAGATGCTCGGCGGCGTCGCGGGCGCATGCATCGCCTGGCTCATCTACGCAGATGACTTCCGCGCCTCCGAGGGCGAGGTCGACGGCGTCGCCATCCGCAATATCTTCTCGACCAACCCCACGCCCGAGTCCTACAACCTGGTGCGCAATTTCTGCATCGAGGCGTTCGACACCTTCGTGTTCCTCACCGGCATCCTGTGCATCGCGGCCCATGCGGGCGACAACCTGCTCGCGCTGGGCATCGGCGTGGGCCTGCTGGTCTGGGCCGTGGGCATGGGGCTCGGCGGCGTGACGGGCTTCGCCATGAACCAGGCGCGCGACCTCGGCCCCCGCATCGCCTACCAGCTGCTGCCCATCCGCGGAAAGGTCGACAACAACTGGCTCTACGGCTTGGTGGTGCCCGGCATCGCCCCGTTCGCGGGCGCCATCGCGGCCGCGCTGTTCACCACGTCCGTTCTGGGCATCGCGTTCTAGAAGAAGCGCCGCCGCGCCCGTCAATCATGCCCGCGTAGCCCCAAATGGTCCTCAACCTCGTCATCGGGGATGTACTCCAGCAGATCGCCGGGCTGGCAATCAAGGGCGCGGCACATGGCTTCGAGCGTCGAGAAGCGCACCGCGCTGACCTTGCCCGTCTTGATTCGCGACAAGTTAACCGGTGACAACCCGATGCGCTCGGCAAGCTCCTTTCCACTCACCTTGCGTTCCGCGAGCATGCGGTCCAATCGCAGCACGATCATGCGCACACCATCCGTTTACAGGAGCTCGTCGTCTTGACGCTGCAAGACGGCACCGTAATCGAAAGCGATGCCCACGGCGATGAGCAGCATGCCCAGTGCGAGCATCCATCCCGCCTCCGCGCCGATCTCCCATACACCCATCTTCCACATCCCTACGGGGGTCAGGTAAAAACGTCTGCGCCAAAGACGAGATGAGCCACCCCACACCATTGGAGAGCACGACGGCGAAAACGGCGATAAGGCCTGCGGACTTCAGGCGGCACGCCGCCGCGGCGGTGAACGGGGTTCCCTCGCGCTCGATATCACGGAAGAAGCGCACACCCTGAAGCAGCAGGAACGCCCCCATCAGCGTCGTAAGGACGTCAGCCGCCTCTTGGGCGGCGGGCACCGATTTATCCCAGTCAAAAAGAAGATAGCGGTCATCCGATTCCGTCGACACAGAGCCGTCGTCCGCGACATCCCGATACGGGTCCTTGGCGAGATACCCGTACACGGGATGGTCGACCTCTCCGTTGAACGATGCCCCCTCCCCGACGGACACCCAGCTCAACACCTCGGGCACAGCGGCGGGAAAGCGGTTCAGCGCGGAGACGGCAAGGAGCACGGCGGCCACCAGGCACAGCGCCGCCGCTCCCGCGCACACATATGCGGCCCGATGGGCGAACGTCGATAGCGCGCCAACTGCCTCATCGCGATGGATCGGCACTTCTTGCGCGAACATGACGGGAACCTTCATCGTCACCATCTCCCAAACATCTCGAACACCCTTGCGTTCTGCCCACGTTATTCCCCACTATTAATGTTTGTCATTAATTATTTGTCAAGTGACAGGGCGAAGGGAAGCGAATTGCCGGCAAACGGCAAACCTGCCATCCGCTCCAAGACTTTTCCTTGACATATGAGCATACGTTCATATAATCATTTGTAGTTGATGTATGAGCATGTGTTCATATGAAAGGAGGAGCCATGGATACACACGAGAACCAGCACGGCCCGAACGCCGGCACCCCGGAGCGCGCTCTGGACGACGCCGCGGAGTCCCTTCCCGAGGAAGAGCTGCTCTACGACCTCGCCGACCTCTTCAAGGTCTTCAGCGACACCACGCGCATCAAGATCCTCTACGCCCTCATGAACGATGAGAAGAGCGTCAACGAGATCGCCGAGAGCCTCGGCGCCTCGCAATCGGCCGTCTCACATCAGCTGCGCATCCTCAAGCAGGCGCATCTGGTCAAATTCCGTCGCGACGGCCGCAACATCCACTACTCGCTCGCCGACGACCACGTCCTGACCATCCTCGATCAGGGCCTCACCCACATCTGCGAGTAGCCCCTCATCTCAATTGGGGGGGGGCAGTCCCTCAATTGAGGAGCCGCGAGTAAACGCCCATCCGGGCGCTCTCGATAGTTTTCCAAACCAACGGAAAGGAACCCATCATGCGTAAGGTATTCAAGCTCGACGAGATCGACTGCGCCGTGTGCGCCGGCAAGCTCGAGGAGGCCATCAAGAAGCTCGACGGCGTGCAGGACGCCAAGATCAACTTCCTCACCCAGAAGCTCACGCTCGAGGCCGCCGACGAGGACTTCGACGCCGTCCTCGAGTCCGTGGTCAAGCTCACCGCGGAGGTCGAGCCCGACTGCGAGATCCTGCGCTAAGACGCGCACGCTGCGCGACGCCCACCGCCGGCACCGTGCGAACCGCGCGGTCGCCGACCGCCCCGCCAAGCCCGCATAGCTACCCGTGGACCGCCGACGACCGGCGCTCCCTATCGATTGGACCATTCATGAACAAGAAGCAAAAGAAGTGGCTCAAGCGCATCCTCCTCGCGCTCGCCATCTTCTTCACCGTCATGGCGCTCGACGAGTTCGGCGTGCTAGCGGGCATCTTCGGGGAGCCCGGCGCGCTGTATGCGAGCTTCGCGCTCTACCTCATCCCCTACCTCATCGCCGGGCACGACGTACTTCTCAAGGCGTGGCGCAACATCCGCCGCGGCGAGGCCTTCGACGAGAGCTTCCTCATGGCCGTCGCGACCATCGGCGCGTTCGCCATGATCTTCTTCCCCGACACCGAGCCGCATATGGCGGAGGGTGCGGCCGTCATGCTCTTCTACCAGGTCGGCGAGCTGTTCCAGAGTTATGCCGTGGGCAAGAGCCGCAAGTCCATCGCCGCCATGATGGACATCGCCCCCGACTACGCCAACATCGAGCGCGACGGCGCCCTCGTGCAGGTCGATCCCGACGAGGTTCAGATTGGCGACATCATCGTCATCAAGCCCGGCGAGCGCGTGCCCATCGACGGCATCGTCGTCGACGGCGCCTCGCAACTCGACACCGCCGCCCTCACCGGCGAATCGGTGCCGCGCCGGGCAGATGAGGGGGATGAGGTCATCTCCGGCTGCATCAACATGACGGGTGTCCTGCGCGTCCGCACCACCAAGCTCTTCGGCGCTTCGACCGTGAGCCGCATCCTCGAGCTCGTGGAGAACGCGAGCGAGAAGAAGGCGCACACCGAGAACTTCATCACGCGCTTCGCACGCGTCTACACGCCCATCGTCACCTTCGCGGCGCTCGGCATCGCCGTGATCCCGCCGCTGCTGGGCATGGGCGCATGGCCCGATTGGATCCTGCGCGGTCTCACCTTCCTCGTGGTGAGCTGCCCGTGCGCACTCGTGATCTCGGTGCCGCTGTCGTTCTTCGGCGGCATCGGCGGGGCATCCAAACTCGGCATCCTCGTCAAGGGCTCCAACTACCTCGAGGCGCTGTCCGAGGTCGACACCGTCGTGTTCGACAAGACCGGCACCCTCACCAACGGCACCTTCAACGTGGTCGCGATCCACGCCGAGGGCGGGGTCGACCCCGACTACATGCTGTCCATGGCGGCGCACGCAGAGGCGTTCTCCGACCACCCCATCGCCGTTTCCATCAAGGAAGCCTATGACGGCGTCATCGAACAGGGGCGCGTCGAGCAGGCGGCCGAGGAATCGGGCCACGGCGTCGCGGCCACCATCGATGGTCGCGAGGTGCTCGTGGGCAACGACAAGCTCATGGCCGCCCATGATGTGAGCTGGAACGACTGCAAGATCACCGGCACCATCCTGCATGTCGCCATCGACGGCTCGTACGCCGGGCACATCGTCATCGCCGACGTCGTGAAGGATGACGCCGAGCAGGCCATCTCCGACCTGCACGCTGCGGGCGTCGAGCGCTGCATCATGCTCACCGGCGACCGCGACGAGGTGGCGCACGCCGTGGCGAAGCAGCTCGGCCTTGACGAGTATCACGCCCAGCTGCTCCCCGGCGACAAGGTCGAGCAGGTCGAGCGCATCCTCGAAACCGCGCGCGGCAACCTCGCCTTCGTGGGCGACGGCATCAACGACGCCCCGGTGCTCACCCGTGCCGACGTGGGCATCGCCATGGGCGCCATGGGCTCGGACGCCGCCATCGAGGCCGCGGACATCGTCCTCATGGACGACAAGCCGAGCAACATCGCCCGCGCCATCCGCGTGGCGCGCAAGACCATGCGCATCGTGCATCAGAACATCGTGTTCGCCATCGGCGTCAAGGTGCTCATCCTCGCGTTGGCTGCCGTCGGCATCGCGAACATGTGGCTCGCGGTCTTCGGCGACGTGGGCGTCGCGGTGATCGCCATCCTCAACGCCATGCGCGCGATGAGCGTCAAACGGGATTAGCGCGGTCCCCGATGGCCGCCGACCCACCATCGAAGCGCGCAAACCAAAGCGCCGATCGGCATGAGAAAGGGCCCGTTCGCAGGAACGGGCCCTTATTCTTTGCGACAAGCCTGGCCGATTCAGCCCTACTTGACCTTGTTCACGCGCGCCGGGGCAGCGGTCCCGCGCTTATTCTCGCGCACGAAGAGCACGGCTATGACCAGGCCCACGAGGGCGATCGCCGCGCAGCCGAAGTACGCCGCGCCCGCGCCGGCGACCGTCGCCGCCGCTGTGCTCGCGCCACCGGCCAGGGCATTGGCCTGAACGGACGACATCACGGTGACCAGCAGCGCGGTCGAGATCGCGCCGAAGACCTGGCGCCCCGTGTTGGCGATGGCGTTGCCGTGCGCGATGAGCTCATCGGGCAGCGCGTTGACGCCCCAGGTGTTCACCGGCATGTTGGCGAGGCCCTGGCCACACGCCTGCAGGGCGCACAAGGTGGCGGCCATGACGACCGTCAGGCCGGTGCCCATCACGCCGAACCCGAGCAGAGAGCCGACGATGACCGCCATACCGCCCACCGTGACCAGGCGCGGCCCCATGCGGTCGAACAGCATGCCCGAGATGGGCGACAGGATGATGCCCGCGATCGAGGCGGGAAGCATGACCATGCCCGTCGTGGTCGCGGAGGCGCCCATGCCGTTTTGGACAAGCAGCGGCAAGATCACGTTGGTGCCGGCGACCGCGGCATTGATGAGCGTGACCATGAGCGCGGCGACGAGGAAGTTGCGCGTCTTGAGGCAGCGCAACTCGAGCATGGGCACCTCGAGGGACAGCTGCCTGCGAATGAACAGGACGAGGGCGATCAGGCCGATGACGGCGGGAACGATCACCATGGGGCTCATCCAGCCGGCATCGGAGGCGCTGGAGAAGCCGAGGAGCAGGCCGCCGAAGGCGATCGTGGACATCACGACGGAGGCGATGTCGAGGCGCGGGTTCTTGAGGGCGCCGACGTTCCTCATGAGCGGGATGCCGAGCAGCAGGATCGCGCCGGCGAGGGCGGCGATGATGAGGAACATGGGCCTCCAGCCCCAGGCGTCGATGACCAGGCCTCCCAGCACCGGGCCCACGGCCGGGCCGGCCGCCATCACGATGCCGGCGACACCCATGGCGGTGCCGCGCAGCTCGACGGGGAACACGAGCAGGGCACGGTGCCCACGAGCGGCATGAGGATGCCGGCGCCGGCGGCCTGCAGGACGCGGCCGGCGATGAGCAGCAGGTAGCTGGGGCACAGGGCGCACATCACCGTACCCGCCACGAACAGCCCCATCGAGAGGAAGAAGAGCTTGCGGGTGGGGTACTTGTCCATGAAGTAGCCCGAGATCGGCACCATGATGCCCGAGACGAGCATGTAGATGGTCGTGACCCACTGGGCGGCACCGGCGGTCACCCCGAACTCGCGCATGAGCGCCGGCAGCGCGGGCGCCATGACGGTCTGGTTGAACAGCGAGACGAACGCGCCGAGCGTGATGACCCCGACGATGACAACCGCGTCTTTATCGACGCGCGGCTTGGATGCGGCATGTGACATATGCGCGCACTCCTCTCCCCCGCATGTGCATGCGGGACACATGGCATCGCACCCGTGCCATACATGCTGGAAACGGGGTCGATGCCGGTATTCGATTGCAGTGAAGCTATAGAGATCGGGAGGGCGATGCGCCCTCCCTGCGACGGGGCGCTGTGCCCCCGCCAGCCGGAATCACCGGCGCGCCCATCAGATCAGCGAGCACGACCTCATAGTGCGGCTGGCACCCGCCAACGTCCGCTCCCCACTGAACGCGTGGAGGTCGCGGCGAACGACGAGCCAGAAGATATGTCGGCAGTGATTGAACATGCAATCAACCATACAGCCGGCAAAATGACAACGTCAACAGATTTTTCCTTGACAGACGAGAATCGTCATACTCGCGCTACGCCATTCCCGGATACAGCGGGTGCACCTCCAGCAGGGTCTCAACGCGCTTACGCACGCACATGCGCTCGCGCACATCCTGAGGGGAGAACACCACACGTGCGACCAGGCCGCCGATCTCGCGGAACTCCTCGGCCGTGAAACCGCGGGTGGTGGCGGCGGCTGAGCCCGCGCGGATGCCGCTCGTCACGAACGGCGAACGTGTCTCCCCCGGGATCGAGTTCTTGTTCACCGTGAGGCCGACCGCGTCGAGCAACGTCTCGGCCTCCTTGCCCGAGATGCCTGCGGGCGTGAGGTCCACCAGGCACAGATGGTTGTCGGTGCCTCCGGACACGAGGCGCAGACGCCCTCGACCATGCCCTCTCCCAGCGCGGAGGCGTTCTCCACCACGCGATCGATGTAGGTCGAGAACTCGGGGCGCAGCGCCTCGCCAAACGCCACGGCCTTTCCCGCGATGACGTGCATGAGCGGGCCTCCCTGCGTGCCGGGGAACACCGCCTTGTCGATGGCGCGGGCGAGCTCCTCGTCATTGGTGAGGATGAATCCGCCGCGCGGACCGCGAAGGGTCTTGTGGCTCGTGGAGGTCACGACGTCGCATGCGGGAACGGCGAAGGGTGGGCGCCGGTCGCCACCAGGCCGGCGATGTGGGCCATGTCCACCATGAGGCGCGCGCCCACGCCATGGGCGATCGCGGCCATGCGCTCGAAATCGATCACGCGCGGATACGCCGAGGCGCCCGCGACGACGAGCGCAGGGCGCTCGCGCTCGGCCAAGCGCTCGAGCCCCTCGTAATCGATGGTCTCCGTCTTAAGGTCCAAGCCGTACGGCACGAAGTTGTACAACTTGCCCGAGAAGTTGACCGGGCTGCCGTGCGTAAGGTGCCCGCCCTGGTCGAGGCTCATGCCCAGGATCGTGTCGCCCGGTTCGACGAGGGCGGCGTACGCGGCGAGGTTCGCGTTGGCGCCACAGTGGGGCTGCACGTTGGCGAACCTGCAGCCGAACAGGGCGCAGGCGCGTTCGCGGGCGAGGTCCTCGACCACGTCGACCTGCTCGCACCCACCGTAGTAGCGATGCGCGGGATAGCCCTCGGCATATTTGTTGGTGAGCACGCTGCCCACCGCCTCGAGCACTGCGGGGCTCGTGAAGTTCTCCGATGCGATGAGCTCGATGGTCCCCCGCTGACGCGTGAGCTCTCCCGCCAGGGCCTGGGCGATGGTGGGGTCGGAATTTCGCAGGTTCGTCATGAGGGGCTCGTTCATGGGGCTCCAATCAAAGGGAGCGCTCGGAAAATGACACAAGAGCGCTCGGATTAATCTCTACCCGTACCTACCCAAATTCGATGCCGGCCTATCGCATGCATCGTCTTCTGGCACAACAAAAGGCGACGACACCGCTCCTCGCGATGCCGCCGCCTTTACAAATCCTACGGTGGACTCACCCGCTATCTCTTACCGTTGGGACGGGGCTATCCGATTCATCGAGCCCGCCGACGCGTTCCCTCATCGATCGTCTTGCCAACCAACCGGTGGAACTAAAGAACGGCGCGAACGCTCGCTTTTCACATCTAACCGATCTCGGTGTCGCAAGCGGCGGGCCCGAAAGCTGCTATATCTTCAAAACCCATCGGACACACCTCCCGTCTCGGTCGCGGTAACGTTGCGACTCTTTTAGTACAACCTGCTTATGCCCCGACGACCATTGGTCTTTCATGAATGAGGCCACTCAACCGCAAACGGTAGCTTTTTATCCGTAGACGGCATACAGAACTGTGCCTCAAGCAGATTACTCGATGAGCATCGCATCGCCGAAGCTGAAGAAGCGGTACTCCTCCCGCACGGCCTCCTCGTAGGCATCTATGACCTGATCGCGCGTGGCGAGGGCCGAGACGAGCATCATGAGCGTGGAACGCGGCACGTGGAAGTTCGTGATAAGCGCATCCACAACGTGGAACGTCGAGCCCGGCATGAGGTACAGATTGGTGGTGGCGTCCTCGCGCACCGTGATGTCGCCCTCGCCGCACACGTCGGCGCCGTCCGCGCGCCTCGAAGACCGCCGTGCGTGACCGGCGGGGCGGCTGGCGAGGC
>ENA-OPZD01000320-OPZD01000320.1-human-gut-metagenome-genome-assembly--contig:-NODE-320-length-13184-cov-2.065099_pt1 | contig 13184 bp, 18 predicted proteins | sample MGYA00242479_ERZ504495 | MGnify/ENA primary metagenome ERZ504495 (study PRJEB26092, sample SAMD00036286) | human gut metagenome | host: Homo sapiens | study: EMG produced TPA metagenomics assembly of... | reverse complement strand
TGTATCAGGAGGAGTGCAAGCTCCTTCTGATAAACTGCGGAGCAGTTATTCGGTTATGAGCAAGTAGCGAAGCGGATTGCGAATATCTGCTTGACTAAAATAAGAGAAGGAGAAACAAATGATATTTCACGCATTTTTGATAAAATACGCAGAAATCGCTATCAAGGGTAAGAACAGATACATGTTCGAGGATGCCCTTGTAAAGCAGATGAACATCGCCCTTTCCAAAGTAGAAGGTGAGTTTGAAGTAAAGAAAGAACAGGGAAGAATCTATGTATTCTGCCCGGAGCAGTATGACTATGATGAAACTGTAGAAGCCTTGCAGCATGTATTCGGTATTGTTGGAATCTGCCCTGTAGTGATCTACGAAGATCAGGGATTCGAGCAGATGGCAAAGGACGTAGTTTCCTACATGAAGAACTGCCATCCGAACTACGACGGAAGTTTCAAAGTATATACAAGAAGAGCAAAGAAATCTTATCCGATCACATCCATGGAAGTTAGTGCAGAACTCGGCGGTCGTATCCTGGATGAGTTTCCGGATGCAAGCGTAGATGTGCATGAACCGGACCTGACTCTTTCCGTAGAAATCCGAGACAAGATCTATGTATATTCCCAGACCATCAAAGGCGCAGGCGGAATGCCAATCGGCACAAACGGAAAAGCCATGCTTCTTCTTTCAGGCGGCATCGATAGCCCGGTAGCAGGATACATGATCGCAAAACGTGGTGTTAAGATTGACGCTGTATATTTCCACGCTCCGCCATACACAAGCGAAAGAGCAAAACAGAAAGTTGTAGATCTGGCAAAACAGGTAGCAAAATACAGTGGACCAATCCGCCTTCATGTAGTGAACTTCACAGATATCCAGCTCTATATTTACGATCAGTGTCCGCACGATGAGCTGACTATCATTATGCGTCGTTACATGATGCGTATTGCAGAGCATTTCGCAAAAGAAAGCAGATGTCTCGGTCTGATCACTGGAGAAAGCATCGGTCAGGTTGCCAGCCAGACCCTGCAGAGCCTTGCAGCAACAAACGAAGTCTGCACACTCCCTGTATACCGTCCGGTTATCGGATTCGACAAACAGGAAATCGTAGAAAGATCCTGGGAAATCGGAACCTATGAAACATCCATTCAGCCATTCGAAGACTGTTGTACTATTTTCGTGGCAAAACATCCGGTTACCAAACCAAACCTGAACGTGATCCACCGTTCTGAAACAAAACTGGAAGAAAAAATTGACGAACTCATGAAGACAGCGCTGGAGACTGTTGAGATTATTGAGATTGATTAATATCGATTACAAACATTCGGAATCTGCTGACGCTACTTCCTTATGTTTGAACTTGGAACTCTGGTATACAAAAAAGAGGAACTGGTAAACAGTTCCTCAATGACTGCGAAAAAATTATTCTGTAACGTATTTGCCTACGATTGCCATAACGGTATCAAGAGCAGCGCCATCAGCGTGGACGTTTAAATCGATTGGTTTGGATAAATCAAGGCTGAAAATACCCATGATAGATTTTGCGTCGATTACATATCTTCCGGATACTAAATCGAAATCGCAGTCGAATTTGCTGATTTCATTAACGAACGCTTTCACTTTATCGATAGAGTTCAGTGAAATTTTAACTGTTTTCATTATGAGAACCTCCCTTAATAATAGTTTATTTGCTGACCTGATTGTCTGTCAGCTTACAGTTTTCATCTTAACGGCAGAGACCATAAAAGTTCAAAGGTGAAAACGGATTAAAATTTCCAGAAAGATTTAGTGAAAATGTAGAATAGTGCTAAAATATCAGACTGTTTTGTAGAAAATGAACAATAACTAAAGCGAAAAACAAAATCTATTCTGTAAGCATATAAGTTTTCGAAATGTCAGCATGTATACAAAGTCCAGACTACAGAAAATGAGTATGCAGGTATAGAATTATAAAAACAGAAAAATCAATTAGGAAGGAAGAATGGAAAAAAAGTTGCACTTCACAACTTAGGATGTAAAGTAAACGCCTATGAAGTAGAAGCCATGCAGCAGCTTCTGGAAGAAGCGGGCTACGAGATCGTACCTTTTGAACCGGGGGCTGATGTATATTTAATTAATACCTGTACAGTAACCAACATTGCAGACCGTAAATCCAGACAGATGCTGCACAAAGCAAAGAAAATGAACCCGGATGCTATCGTGATCGCAGCCGGATGTTATGTACAGACAGATGAAGGGAAACTGGATAAAGATGAGGCTGTAGACCTGATCCTTGGAAACAATCAGAAGGGAAATATTGTCCAGGTACTCGAGGAATATGAGCAACAGCACACCAAACAGAAACATGTGCTCAAGATCAACCAGACAAAAGAATATGAAGAACTGGCAATTGATCATACAGCAGAGCATGTACGCGCATATATCAAGTTCAGGACGGCTGTAATCAATTCTGTACTTACTGTATCATTCCTTATGCAAGAGGTCGTGTCAGAAGCCGTAAGATCGCACATGTAATGGATGAGGTTCATGCACTTGCAGTAAAAGGATACAAGGAAGTCGTTCTGACAGGAATTCATTTAAGCTCTTATGGTGTAGATTTCCCGGCAGAAGAGAAAGAAACACTGCTTTCCCTGATCCGGGCAGTACATGAGGTAGAAGGAATCGAACGAATCCGCCTGGGCTCCCTGGAACCGGGAATCATCACAGAAGAATTTGTGCAGAGCATTGCCGCATTGCCGAAAATGTGTCCGCATTTCCATCTGTCCCTGCAGAGCGGATGTGATACCACACTGGAGCGAATGAATCGCAGATACAGAAGCGCAGAATATGCAGAGAAATGCGGGCTTCTGAGAAAATATCTGGGAAATCCTGCACTTACCACAGATGTGATCGTTGGTTTTCCGATGGAAACAGAAGAAGATTTTCAGGATTCCTATGATTTCGTAGAGAGTATTCATTTTTTATGAAACTCATATTTTCAAATATTCCCGCCGCCATGGAACAAAGGCTGCAGCCATGTCCGGACAGCTCACTGAAGCACAGAAAGCGGTCAGAAGTGACAAGATGCTTGCTTTAAATGAACAGCATGCGAAAGAATATGAGAAATCCATGCTCGGCGGTGAACTGAAAGTACTTCTTGAGGAAGAAGTAGAGATTAACGGAGAGCAGTGGTATATCGGCCACAGTATGGAATATATTAAAACAGCAGTGAAAAAACAGGACAACTACAGTGTGAATGACATCATTACTGTAAAAGCTGAAGAATTCCTGGAAGAACATACATTAACAGGTGAGGTTCTGGGAGTAGAATAGTTACAGTTCACTTCATTCTCAGCGGAATAGTGGTGTGTGAACAGTAACAACAGTAACGAATAATCATCAATAAATTTGCGGTTGCACAATACGTGAAATTATATTAAAATATAGAAGAAAATATGTGTATTGTATACGAAATTTGCAATACATAGCAAAGCAGAATTACTAAGAAGGCTTTGCGACAATAAATCAGGTAAGGACGTGAATAAAATGGCAGAGAACAATCTGGGTAATACCCAATATTTCAGAACAAAACCAGACCAGGAGCTTCAGGTAAAAGAAGTTCTGGATCTCGTTTACACAGCAATGGATGAGAAAGGATACAATCCGGTCAATCAGATCGTTGGATATATTATGTCCGGAGATCCTACTTATATTACCAGTCACAAGGGCGCAAGAAGCATGATCATGAAGGTAGAGCGCGACGAACTGGTAGAGGAACTTTTAAACGAGTATATTAAGAACAAATCCTGGGAACGCTGATATGAGGATTCTGGGATTAGATTATGGATCAAAAACAGTCGGTGTAGCCATTAGTGATCCGGCTGGGGATCACGCTCAGGGTGTAGAGACGATCTGGCGTAAACAGGAGAACCACCTGCGCCAGACACTTGCCCGTATTGAAGAACTTGTTTCGGAATATCACGTGGAGAAGATCGTGCTTGGATATCCGAAGAACATGAACAATACGATTGGAGAACGTGCCCAAAAATCACTGGAATTTAAAGAAATGCTGGAGAGACGTACAGGTCTTGAAGTGATCATGTGGGACGAGCGTCTGACAACAGTAGAAGCCAATCGTACTTTAATGGAAGCCAGTGTGCGCAGAGAGAACCGCAAGCAGTATCTGGATCAGCTGGCTGCTGTTTTTATTTGCAGGGATATCTGGATTCCCTGTCCTGTTAGGAGATTAATAAGATGGAGAAAATTAAATTTCAGCTTGAGGACGGAACAGAAGCGGAGTTTTAATGTAGAGGAGCAGACCAGGATCGGAGGAGTTGCATATCTTCTGGTATCTGATTCTCAGGATGATGAGGCGACAGCTATATTTTTAAAGACGTGTCAGAGGATGACAGTCAGGAAGCCTGCTATGAAATGGTCGAGGACGAGGATGAGATGCAGGCTGTTTTTAAAGTATTTGAACAAATGTTAGATGACGTAGACCTTGAAATGTAGCATGGAGGTGTAGTATTTGAGTAACGAAAATAACAACCAGTTTAATAATGAAGCGCGTGAAAATCATGACGGACAGTTCGGACATGGTCAGAAGAGGCCATACAACAGACCGAAGAATTATAAATATAAACCACAGCATAGAAATTCTTATGGAAGAAAACCAATGCAGGACCGCAAGGCTCCGGCAGATAAAGAGAAGAACGGAATACAGGTACCATTTAAGGCTGCGATAAAGAATTCTTCCCGCAGACCGAAGAAACCAACATCTAAATTAAAGATCATTCCTCTGGGTGGTCTGGAACAGATTGGAATGAATATCACAGCATTTGAATATGAAGACAGCATTGTTGTGGTAGACTGTGGTCTTGCTTTCCCGGAAGATGATATGCTCGGAATTGACCTTGTCATTCCGGATGTCACCTATTTAAAAGAGAATATTTCCAAGTAAAAGGCTTTGTGATCACTCATGGACATGAGACCATATCGGTGCGCTGCCGTATGTACTCAAAGATGTAAATGTCCCTGTTTATTCCACGAAGCTGACCATTGCCCTTATTGCAAATAAGCTGAAAGAGCATAATATGACCAATACTACCAAGTTAAAGGAAGTAAGGCATGGACAGGTCATTAATCTTGGTGATTTTTCAATTGAATTTATCAAGACAAACCATAGTATCCAGGATGCATCTGCACTTGCAATCTATTCTCCGGCAGGCATCGTAGTGCATACCGGCGACTTTAAAGTAGATTATACTCCTGTATTCGGAGATGCCATTGATCTGCAGCGTTTTGCAGAGATTGGAAGAAAGGGAGTACTGGCACTGATGTGTGACAGTACTAATGCAGAGAGAACTGGATTTACCATGTCTGAACGTTCTGTGGGACATGTGTTTGATAATCTTTTCAATGAATATAAGACAAACAGAATCATTATTGCCACTTTTGCATCCAATGTAGACCGCGTACAGCAGATCATTAACACAGCTTATCGTTTCGGACGCAAGGTTGCAGTAGAGGGCCGCAGTATGGTAAATGTTATCACAACTGCAGCAGAGCTGGATACCTTCGCATTCCGGATCAGACTCTGATTGAGATCGATCAGGTTAAGAATTACCCGGATGAACAGGTAGTGCTGATCACAACAGGAAGTCAGGGTGAATCCATGGCAGCTCTTTCCCGTATGGCTGCAAACATCCATAAGAAAATAGTGATCAAACCGAATGATACTATTATTTTCAGTTCCAATCCGATTCCGGGAAATGAGAAAGCGGTATCCAAGGTTATCAATGAGCTTTCCATGAAGGGTGCGAAGGTTATTTTCCAGGATGTCCATGTTTCCGGACATGCCTGCCAGGAAGAAATCAAGCTGATCTATTCTCTGGTAAAACCGAAATATGCAATCCCTGTTCATGGTGAATACAGACATCTGACCGCACAGAAAAATGTAGTTGAGGAACTTGGAATCCCCAAAGAGAATATCTTTGTCCTTGCATCCGGAAATATTCTGGAGCTTGACAGCCAGAGTGCACAAGTAACAGGCACTGTACACACAGGAGCAATCCTGGTAGACGGACTTGGTGTAGGAGATGTAGGAAATATCGTTCTTCGTGACCGTCAGCATCTTTGCAGAAGATGGAATTATGATCGTTGTGGTTACGTTTGGAACGCCACAGCAATGTGATTCTTGCAGGACCGGACATTTGTTTCCAGAGGCTTCGTATATGTGAGGGAATCTGAGGATCTGATGGATGGTGCAAGAGAAGTGGTAGAGAATGCACTGGATTCCTGTCTGGAACGTAATATTACGGACTGGGGCAAGATTAAGACAGTTGTGAAGGATGCGCTCAGTGAATTTTTATGGAAACGTACCAAGAGAAGTCCTATGATCCTGCCTATTATCATGGAGGCATAAAATGGAACCAAATACAATAGAGGAAAGTATTAAAGGGCTTCTGGAGGCTATAAAGGAGAGCCCTGAATATCTGGAATTTCAGAAGCAGAGTGATATCCTGAAAAAGAAGCCCGAACTGAAGGCACGTGTGGATACATTCAGGGCAGATAATTATAAAGTCCAGAATGAATGTGATTCCGATAATCTGTTTGAAGTTGTAGAGCAGATGGGAAAAGAATCCGCAGAGCTGCGCAGACACCCGGAAGTGAATGCGTATCTGGATGCGGAGCTTGCTTTGTGTAAAATGATGCAGAGGATCTGTATAAAACTGGGAGAAGGTATTGATATAGATGTCCCGGGAATGTGAGCAGATAAACTGTAAAACAGTTATCCTGCTGTGAGCAGATAACTGAGCGGATGACTTTATCCGCCTGATATACAGAAAGGAAATAGCTTATGAGTGATACCAGAGAACGTGCAGGTGCAGCAGGTGTTGTTGTTGCAGGAACGTTTTTTAAGATCGTACTTTATATATGTGTGATAGTTTTACTTTTCTGGGTAGGAAAGGCTTCTTATCAGTTTGGACATGATGTCTTTAATCAGCAGGCCATGAGTCCCGGAGAAGGACAGGAAGTTACAGTGGTGATCAAGGAAGATACTTCCTTGTACAAGATTGCCAAAACTCTTCAGAAAAAAGGCCTGGTCAAGAGTGCAACGGTATTTTATGTTCAGGAGAGACTGTCTACTTATCATGGAAAGCTTCAGGCCGGAACGTATCTGTTAAGTACAGCATATACACCTAATCGTATCATGGGAATTCTGGCAGGTGATGATGAACAGGAAGGGGTAAGTGATTCGTGATAGTTGACGAGCGGATGCGTACCTATATTAATTCACTGGATATGGGAAATACACCGTTTCTTGAAGAATTGGAGCAGTATGCTATCAGGGAACGGGTGCCGATCATCCGGAGAGAAATGCAGAGCTTTATAAAAATGTTTCTGGCTGTAAACCGGCCGAAGCGTATTCTGGAGGTGGGGACAGCCATTGGCTTCTCCACACTTCTTATGTGTGAATATGGTCCTGAGGATCTTGAAATCGTAACGATCGAGAATTATGAGAAGAGAATCCCCATCGCAAAAGAGAATTTCAGGAGAGCCGGACGGGAAGCGCAGATTACTCTGCTTGAGGGAGACGCAGGACAGATATTAAAAGAACTGGAAGATTCGTTTGACATGATTTTTATGGATGCTGCAAAGGGACAGTATATCAACTGGCTTCCGGATGTGATGCGTCTTATGAAAAATGGCGGTGTTCTCATCTCTGACAATGTGCTTCAGGAGGGAGATATCATAGAGTCCCATTATCTGGTAGAGCGCAGAAACAGAACCATATATAAGAGAATGCGTGAGTATCTGTATGAACTGAAACATAATCCATCCCTGATAACTTCGATCATTCCCTTGGGAGACGGAGTTACAGTCAGTGTGAAACAGGAGTGAACAATATGAGAAAAATAGAATTGCTGGTTCCGGCTAGCAGTCTTGAGGTGTTGAAGATTGCTGTTATTTTCGGAGCAGATGCAGTATATATCGGTGGAGAAGCCTTTGGACTTCGTGCCAAAGCAAAGAACTTTTCCCATGAAGATATGAAGGAAGGAATCGCTTTTGCCCATGAACATGGAGTGAAAAGTTTTATGTGACTGTAAATATTCTGGCCCATAATTATGATCTGCCGGGTGTGAGAGAATATCTGACAGAACTGAAAGAACTGAAGCCGGATGCACTGATCATTGCAGATCCGGGAATCTATATGTATGCAAAGGAAATATGCCCGGAAATCGAACGCCATATCAGTACACAGGCAAACAATACTAACTATGAGACATATCGTTTCTGGTATAATCTGGGAGCAAAGCGTGTGGTAACAGCCAGAGAGCTTCGCTTGCGGAGATTAAAGAGATCAGAGAGCATATTCCGGAGGATATGGAGATTGAAACATTCATCCATGGTGCTATGTGCATTTCTTATTCCGGAAGATGTCTGCTCAGTAATTATCTGGCAGGACGTGATGCCAACCAGGGAGCCTGTACCCATCCCTGCCGTTGGAAATATTCCATTGTTGAGGAGAAACGTCCGGGAGAATATATGCCGGTATTTTGAAAATGAAAGAGGAACCTATATCTTTAATTCCAAGGATCTCTGCATGATCGAGCATATGGACGATATCATTAACAGCGGAATCGACAGTCTGAAGATAGAAGGCCGTATGAAAACCGCTCTCTATGTCGCAACAGTTGCCAGAACTTACCGCAAGGCAATAGACGACTATATGGAGAGCCCTGAGAAATATCAGGCAAATATGCCATGGTACCAGGAACAGATTTCCAACTGTACCTACAGACAGTTTACAACCGGATTCTTCTATGGAAAACCGGATGAGAATACACAGATTTATGATAATAATACTTATCAGAAGGAATATACGTATCTGGGATTTGCTGAGGCAGTGGATGAACGGGGTTATGCGCAGATCACTCAGAGAAATAAATTCTCTGTAGGTGAGACAATTGAAATTATGAAACCGGACGGACAGAATGTAGCTGTCACTGTGAAGGGAATTTATGATGAGGAAGGCAATTCCATGGAGAGTGCGCCTCATGCACAGCAGAAGCTGTTTATCGACCTGGGAACCGAAATCCAGGTTTACGATCTGTTAAGAAGAGCAGAGTGATTGATAAACGCAGCCAACGTTAAATTTGTTGGCTGCGTTTACTGCATTTGCGGGGAAAAAGGCCTCGAAGATTTTGCAGAGCAGTTTTTTCGATCCTGGAGACATAAGAGCGGCTGATACACAGTTTTCGGGCAATTTCCCGCTGAGTTTCTTCCTCCATGCCAAAGAGCCCATATCTGCAGCAGATCACCTGATATTCCTTATCTGACAGGACTTTTTTTCAGAGAGCGTAGAAGATAGTTGGTATTTTCGCGGATATAGCAGTCTTCTACAATATCTACAGGTGCACTCTCGATCACATCTAACAGATTAATCTCATTTCCTTCTTTATCTGTTCCTATGGGTTCATATAGGGACACTTCTTTTGAATGCTTTTTCTTAGCACGAAAATACATCAGCAGTTCATTTTCTATACATCTGGCAGCATAGGTGGATAACCGGGAAGCCTTCTGGGGGATTAAAGGTTGTGACAGCCTTGATCAGTCCGATGGTTCCAATAGAGATCAGATCATCTGTATCCTCACCGGTTCCCTGATATTTTTTGACCACATGTGCTACCAGCCGGAGATTATGCTCGATCAGGATATTCTTTGCCTGAGAATCACCCTCCTGATATTTTTGAAGATAATATTTTTCCTGGGATATGGACAAAGGTTTTTGAAAGGCCTTCAAATCGCTACCTCGAAGGGGGATTTCTATATAGTTTATGTCCGGGACAGGGTGTTGGTGCTTTTCCAGAAAATTTTGAGCCTTTTTACAATTATTTTACCTGTTCTGTACAATTATGTGATGGCAGAGTGTTTTTTTCTCTGATATGCTTAATAAAGCTGGTGATGAACAAGGATATGATTTTTCGATGCTGATGGATAGGCTGCACAGACCGAATTGAAAAGATCAGAGAAAAAGGAGCAGTCAGATATATGATAAAAACCTATGTAATAGATACAAATGTACTGATTCAGGCACCGTATGCAATAAAAAGGCTTTGAGCCAAAGGGAGTGAAATATTTGAAATACAAGGAAATAGCAAATAACAAAGAAATTAATGCATATCTGCAGAAAGGTAATGCAAATCTGGGACAGCTGGGTTTTACAGATCATTCAAAGGCACACTGCGTGCAGGTTGCACATCAGGCAGGAAAGATACTGAAACGGCTGGGATATTCAGAACATGAAATTGAACTTGCAAAGATTGCCGGCTATATGCATGATATTGGAAATGCCATTAACAGAACCCATCATGCAGAATATGGTGCACTGCTTGCAAATGATTTACTGAAAGAAACAGATATGTCTCTGGAAGACAGGATAACTGTAATAGCAGCCATCGGTAATCATGACGAATCAACAGGAAGCCCTGAGGATGTGGTTTCAGCGGCACTTATTATTGCAGATAAAACAGATGTAAGAAGAAGCCGTGTGCGCCAGAAAGAACAATCCGCTTACGATATCCATGACAGGGTAAATTATGCAGTTACAGATGCCAAGCTGAAGATTGCGGAAGACAGATCAGTAATTGCACTGAACCTACAGATTGATGAAAAATCTGTTCCATGTATGATTATTTTGAGATTTTCCTTGAGCGTATGATGCTTTGCAGGAAAGCTGCGGAAATACTTGGAACAACTTTTAAGCTGACAGTAAATGGCCGTAAGGTTTTATAGAATAAATGAAAAGATAGAGAAATTTATTGAAAGAGATGCTTGCAAAAAGGGTATCTCTTTTTGTGTTGATTTTTGCAGCGGATGTTTCAAATCTGCATTGAGAAATCAGAATAACTACAGTATAATGGATGAAGAATTTAACCGAATAAACTGCTCAGCAGTTATCAGGTGTAGAACTACGCAGCGAAGTGGATGATTTTATCTGCTTAAATACAATATAACAGGAGAAGCACATGAAAATATATTTAGCCCCGCTTGAGGGAATTACTGGATATACATACAGAAGGGCACTTTACAATTGCTTTGGAGGGTTTGACAAATATTTTATTCCTTTTATTCTTCCAAACCAGAAAGGACATCTCAGCACCAGAGAAAAGAAAGACATTATGCCTGAGAATAATGAGGGGATGTATGCTGTTCCCCAGATTTTGACAAAGAATGCAGAGGATTTTATCCAGACAGCGGAAACACTGCAGGAATACGGTTATAATGAAGTGAATCTGAACCTTGGCTGTCCGTCAAAGACTGTTGTGACAAAAGGCAGAGGTGCGGGATTTCTGGACAGACCGGATGAACTGGACAAATTCCTGGATGAGATTTTCCGTAAATGTGATATGAAGATTTCCATCAAGACTCGATTGGGTATGGATGATCCGGAAGAATTTGAAGATCTGCTGACGATTTATAATAAATATCCACTGGAAGAGTTAATTGTTCACGCAAGAGTGCAGAAAGACTATTACAAAAATACGCCACGTCTGGAAACATTTGGGGAGGCGGTGGAGCGGGCCAAGAGCCCGGTTTGCTATAACGGAGATATCGTCACAGCAGAGGACTGTACCAGATTACAGGACATGTTTCCGACCCTGGACTGCATTATGACAGGCAGAGGAACACTGAAGAATCCTGCACTTGCCAGAGAGATCCGTGGCGGTGCACCTGCGTCAAAGGAAGAAATCCGCAGATTTCATGATATGATGTACAATGAATACTGTGAAGACCTGTCCGGAGACAGAAATATCCTGTTCCGTATGAAAGAATTATGGTCTTATCTGGCACCTATGTTACAAACAATAAAAATATGCCAAAAAGATTAAGAAGGCTGAGAAATGTGTGGTATATGAAAATGCAGTCAGAGAATTATTTGGCTGTGAACAGTTAATTGGAGAAGTGGAAAATGCGGATATGGAAAAAATACTGGATTATTATAACAGCTGAAAGATATAGAACTCACAGTATTTCGATAAAAAGTAACTGATTAGTATCTTTAAGCTGCAATATTTTTATTAAGTAAGAAGGAGAAAAAAGAATCCTATGAAATCTCATGTATTTCAGATGAAATATTTCTTAGCAGGCATCTATATTATCTGTGTTATATTTACCTGCTTTAACGCCAGGTTTTATCATACGCCTCTGGCGAAGATATCTTCAGTAACAGAAAAGGAAACAATGAGCAGAAAAGGAACCAGGGATGCAGAAGAGTATTATTATACTCAGAAAATTACAGCGCGTATATTAAACGGTACCCATAAAGGGGAAGAGATTTCTATTTCTAATGAATATACATCGTCTCAGGTTCAGAATCAGAAATATCACAAAGGAGACACGGTCCTTTTAAGCGGTTCTAGGGAAAATCCAGGGAAATCCATACGTTCCATAAAGCGTGATGGTTATCTGGCATTGCTGGCAGGTGGTCTGTTTTTTCTTCTGATCTGTATTACAGGAAAACAGGGATTCTATACGATCATATCGCTGATATTGAACACAATTATATTCGCGTTTGGATTTCAGGCTTTTATGAAAGGGGAAAATATCTTAAATATCTGCAATGTAATTGCTTTTCTTTTTTCGATAACAACTCTGATCTGTCTGAATGGAATCCACAGAAAAACATGGGCTTCTGTTATTTCAACCATATGCGTACTGTTTCTGATCATGGCATTATTTGAATTTTCTATTCAGTTTTTTGGAGATTTGGATTATTCTAATCTGGAATATCTGGGGAGTATGAGTAATTCCGCTGATATATTCTGGACAGATATTATGCTGACAGGACTTGGAGCTATCATGGATGTAGCTGTAACTATTAGTGCTGCAACAGGGGAAATTGTCCGGAAAAATCCAGATGTTTCTCTGAGAAAATTAATACATTCAGGACGGGAAATCGGATATGACATTATGGGAACCATGATAAATGTGTTGCTTTTTGTTCTGGCAAGCAGTATGATTCCTATGTTTATCCTGAAAATGAACAATGAGATCAGGTTTATAACGATCATACGATATCATATTCCATATGATATCTGTCGTTTTCTGATTGAAAGTATAGGAATTGTACTGGCAATCCCTGTATCTGTTTTTATTTCTTCTATTATCATGAAACTACCATCTCTGAAAAGGAGCGACAAAAAAT
>ENA-OPZD01000319-OPZD01000319.1-human-gut-metagenome-genome-assembly--contig:-NODE-319-length-13227-cov-2.423282_pt1 | contig 13227 bp, 19 predicted proteins | sample MGYA00242479_ERZ504495 | MGnify/ENA primary metagenome ERZ504495 (study PRJEB26092, sample SAMD00036286) | human gut metagenome | host: Homo sapiens | study: EMG produced TPA metagenomics assembly of... | reverse complement strand
AGCTTCTTCCGGTGTTGTTGCCATAAATGAATGATCTTCCAGTTCATCGTGGCAGGAATAACATGCGTAATATTTCCTGCACTTCGCGCAGAGCAATGCAGCTATGTCAAGCTGTGTGTGATAGTGTGTACACCGTCCTGCTTTATCAAGTCCGATTCCGTGAATCTTTATGTTTTCCTGCTTTACCAGATTGTCTTCCGGCAGGCTATTCTTTAACCTGTTACTTTTATCAGCGATTTCCTGCATTGTTGATTCCTTTTCTGATGGGAATTGCGATCAGTACTGCAAGAACTGTGATCACAATATCCTTTGGAATAAATGCTGTTAAGGAGTATACTGCGATTGCCGGGATGCTCATGGAGCCTCCTACAAAGTGCCACTGCAGACCACCGATTGTCTCAACGATCAGAAGTCCGATCAGTGCGAATCCGATTGAGATTGCAAGATTCTTTGTCTTGTTCTCTGTTTTCGGACGGATTCCGCAGAGCCAGGTCATGATTGGCCATGCCCAGATGTATCCTCCTGTAACTCCTACGATGCTGCTGATTCCGCCTGAGAAGTTAGCAAAGATCGGAAGACCGATGGCTCCTAACAGAACGTAAACCAGTGTTGCTGTAGTTCCAAGCCTGGAACCAAGTACTGCGCCTACAAGTGCTACACCAAATACCTGAATGGTGATCGGTACACCGGTAGGCATTGGCAGTGAAATCTGTGATATTACTGCAAGAACTGCTGCAAACATACCAACCAGTACCATTTCTCTGGTTGTAAATTTTCTCTCTGCAGCAGGGCTTTTTGCATATGACTGACTCATAATAAGACTCTCCTCTTTCCCTGTTAATGATTGATTTTGACCTTCTTTTTATATCATAGACGAAGAGAATTGTCAACTTATTTTCTTGTGTTTGGTTTACATTTGTAGTAAGTTGGTTACTGTTCACACACCACTATCCCGAGACATGCAAGCCAAAATTCCATTGCCGCAGCAATCTGGAATGAATTTTGGCTACGTTATTGTGAACGGAGTGAACAGTAACGTAAGTTGTATACAAGAAAGAATCCTGTCTGAAAGGCTACATTATTTTTCAACTGATATTCCTGTAAATTTGTACTTTCCTTTTCCATATCCTGAAACTGGCTCCAATATTTTCCTTTTAACTAATTCTTTAATAAGCATAGAAGCGCGTGTAGGCTTCAGACCAGTAGCATGTTGTACATCTTCTCTTCCAAATGCCACTTTATCACTTAACGCATCATACATTTTCTGAATATGGTTTATTGTTTTTTCCAGGAAACCATGAATTTCATCTGAATACTTGTCATGCACGTCAATATTCACTTTTTCTGTTACAATATTCGCTTTTTCCCTCTTAATATTCACTTTGCTCGTTTCAATGTTCACTTCTTCTGTTTTCAGACTCTCATTTAGAAGATTTATAAATTCTTTATTAATGTGCATCATGCGATTATGAAGAGGATTTTTTTTCATTCAGCAATAAATTTCGCAAAAATACTTCCAGATATTCAGTTGTCTCATGGATTCCATTCTTTAAGTCATTATAGTTTGCACGAACCAGAGCATTTCGAAAATACCAGGCATTCTCTGCGAATATATCATTTGTGGCATCAAATCCCAGTGTTCTGAGATATTTAATAAAAAAAAAACTGCCGTAGTTCTGGTATTTCCTTCGCCAAACACATGTATCTGCCACAGATTTGCCACAAAAACTGCCAGATGATGTATCATTTCTTCTATAGATAAACCCTTATAGCTGTACTTTTTTTCCTGCGTAAAATCATATTCTAATGTCTCTCTAAGTTCTGATGCACTTCCATAAAGAACGGAAGCTCCATCTAATACCCATTCTTTTTTGTAATGTTATAATCCCTGATTTTTCCGGCATGCGAATAAATTCCTGTAAATAGTTTCTTATGAATTGCCAGATATTCTGTAGGTGTAAAACTAAATGCATTTTCTGATAATAGTGCTGCAATTCTGGCTGAAACTTTATCCGCTTCTTCAGTTCTGTCTCCTGGCTTTGGCTTTTCTCGTCTTTCCTCATAATAAGAATCTACCAGATATTGAGCTTCTTCTATCGTAATTTTTCCCTCAATATTCTGAACAGCTGTATCAACCAGATACTGCGACGGCTTTAATCCATCAACAGCCTGTAAACCAATGGCAGTATTCCATACATATCCCTTTTCCCGCCTGCCTGGCTCTGCCTGTATAAGATATTCTCTGAAAGGATCTGTTTTCATTAATTGCCGCTCCTTCTTTTCTGATGGGTATATTGTATCAGTTCTGTTTTGTCCACATAAATCTCAGAATTGATTGCTTTATAAAATTTATAAAAGTTCCGGTGCAGTAAAATCTTTTATGTTCTACAGCACATAATAATGCGGAATAATATCTTCATAATGCCCATCCGGCATTCTGAATCCCTGGGGAATCACGCCAAGTCTGGTAAAACCGATTCTTTCATATAAATGTAATGCATGGGTGTTGTTTGCAACCACTGCATTGAACTGCATAACACGAAAGCCTTTTTCCTTTGCCTGTGCAAGGCAGTCAAGAACCAATTTCTCGCCGATGTGTTCGCCACGGAGGTCTCTTCTTACTGCATAGCTGGCATTACAGATATGTCCGCATCTTCCTACATTGTTCGGGTGCAGGATATAGAGACCGACAATTTCATTGTTGTCAGTGTTTACTGCGATTCCTGTATAGGTCTGTTCTTTGAAAAAAACATCTCCTGTTTCTTCTGTCAGGTTTTCTTCCTGGGGGAATGCTACACCATCCTCTACCACCTGATTCCATATTGTAATGGCTGCTGTTACGTCTTCTGTCTTATATTCTCTGATTACAATATCCATTCATCTGTCCTCCATTTTCCATATCATACCATGAACGATCAGTTTTTCTGTTTCTTTACACACATCCACCCATCCGTTTGCCTCTGATACCTGTTCCAGTTCCGGGATTGTGAGCTTTACTGCACTGTGATCATTGCCTGTGCCCCAGTTCCCAGAATGCCACTGCACTTGCTGCTGCCACATTCAATGAATCTACTCCGTGGGACATTGGTATCTTTACTGTATAATCGCAGTCTGCGATGGTCTGTGATGCAAGGCCGTCACCTTCTGTTCCGAGAATGACTGCCAGTTTTTCTTCTGAACGGAGTGCTTTGTCATCAATTCCTACGGAATCGTCACGCAGAGCCATTGCAGCTGTTTTAAATCCCAGATTTTGCAGAATCTGCATTCCATCCTGCGGCCATACAGTTTTTTTATCAAAGTATGTCCAGGGAATCTGGAATACAGTTCCCATGCTGACTCTGGCTGCACGTCGGTAAAGCGGATCACTGCATCCGCCGGTCAGAAGTACTGCATCCATATGGAGAGCTGCAGCTGAGCGAAAAATAGCTCCGATATTTGTAGGGTTTACAACATTCTCAAGAACTGCTATGCGGCTGGCATTTCTGCAGATTTCCTCTACGAGTGGGAGTGGATTTCTGCGCATTGCGCAGAGCATTCCTCGAGTAAGGGCAAATCCGGTCAGTTTGACCAGAAGTTCATATTCCGCAGTATAAACCGGCACATCCGGATATTGTTTCAGGATTTCCTGTGCCTCTCCTTCCAGATCTTTATGCTCCACCAGAAAAGAAATTGGCTGATATCCTGCATTCAGGGCACGTTCAATCACTTTCGGACTTTCCGCAATGAAAATTCCCAGTTCCGGTTCATAGTATCGTAAAAGCTGCACTTCAGATGTTCTGGCATATACATCCAGTTCCGGCGCAGCGAAATCTTTTATTTCATTCCACATAATAAAACCTCCAAACTATAGCAATTCCATAAAATAATGCAATCAAGACAGTTCAGCAGAGTGTGAAGGACAAGGAAGATATCTGCAGGCGTGCTGACGCACGGCAAAGATATCTGACGCAGGACTTCACGCTATGATGGACTGGATTGTTTGCAGTAATTTATGGAATTGCTATAAATAGCCTTCACCACTGAATAGCTTCTATACAATTTCAGTATTTTTTCTTTATTTTTAGAATGTAAATATGTTTTATTTATAGCAGATTTTCTATACTGCAAATAAGAATTTTTTGTTTTTTCTATAAGTAAGTTTGTAAAAAATCTTTCCCAGCTGCACTTTCACACTCAAGGTTCCTTTCATCCGAAACTGCTTTGAAAAATTCATATCCGGAATTGGAATCTTCTACAATAAACAACTCGGGTTTTATGGGAAGTTCCTGGATATCTGAATATATCCTATACATTTGTTGATATATTTTCTTTGTATTCTGATATCTCCCAGATGCATATAGTCCATATATTTCCTCGACTACTATATGGAAGGTTATAAAGATTTTCTCTGGTGATCAATACAAAATAATTGTCTGAGCCACGTACTTCCGCTGCAAATTCTTCCGTATTAATAAATGCATTTTCTTCGTCTATAAAAAATATTGTCCCGCCTGTGTTCTGCAAGATTAATTTCCAGCTGACACCCTCCAGAATTCTGCATGGAACATTTGACAGCACATCCACTCCACTGGATTCACCAAGATTTTCTGCCTGTCGTAACATATTGATCAATGTTGTTTTGCCTGTCGCACTGTCCCCTTGAATAATTGTAATGTTACGTTTTATTTCGAATTCATAATGAAGCTTATTGTTACGTACAATTACTTTATATTTTCCTTTCATTACTTTCACCTATACATATTCAACAGCAATGTCAATAAATTCTTCCATATTATGAACGATCTGATTTTTGTTTAAAATTTTAATCTCGAACTCGTTATCTCCAAAATCCATAATATGGCGCAGATTGACTATCAGTTCTTTTTGTTTTCCAATTTCCAGAATTCCATTTTGCACAGTTATTTCCACAAGCAGATGCATTAAATATCCGGCCACTGTCATCAAACGCCATTAAGATTAAGGTTTTACCCCTCCTGATATTTCTTTTACAGAAATAGGACCTAATACGGGACTTTGAATCAGCCGTTCACTGACTACATCTGACTTGTCTACATCTTTTATCATTTTTACAGACAAGGGATCTGTGATCCATTCGTCTTCGTATCTATTATCAAAATAAGTTGGCGGATGGTAAATTGCTTCTTTCATTTCTCCCAGATAAATGTTAAGCATTAGTTTTCCCCCTGATTTGATTTATTTATGGTTTTTATAATACCTTATTCTACCTCTTTTCACAACCCATCAAGATCACATCCCTGCAAATTAATTGTTACTGAATTATAGCAATTCCATACACTGCTGTTTTGACATGTATATGCCGAAATTTCATTGCTTTTGGCATAAGAAAATTTTATAATGAATTGTAACTATAGCAATTCCATAAAAAACTAAGTACTCACTTATTTTTTGTTGAGGGTGAAATATTATGATTTACAGAACTTATTATCTGTCTCCACTTGGAAGAATGCTGCTGGCAGCTGATGATATGGGGCTTGCAGGAGTCTGGTTTGAGGGACAGAAGTATTTTGGAGAATTTCCAGGACACATAGATTTTTCTTTTGAAGAAAATGAAAACCATATTTTAAAAGATGCTCTGCGTTGGCTGGATATTTATTTCAGCGGGCAAAAGCCAGATTTCCTGCCGAAGCTTCATCTGATCGGAACAGATTTTCAGAGAGAAGTGTGGGATATTTTACTGGAGATCCCTTATGGTCAGACAGTTACTTACGGCGAGATTGCCCGCAAAATAGCTGATAAACGTGGACTGAAAACCATGTCTGCCCAGGCAGTTGGCGGTGCAGTTGGACATAACCGGGTTTCTGTGATCGTCCCCTGCCACAGAGTTATTGGTTCAGATGGAAGTCTTACCGGTTATGCCGGAGGGATTGAGCGGAAAATCAGACTACTTGATATTGAACAGCCTGATTTTATCCGGACAATTCCTAAATTTTAACCAAATCCCGCTCTCTGCTTTACTTGTTATAAGTTCAGACAACTGCCATCCTTTTTCTTCTGTCTTTATATGCCAGAAACAGAATCGTCAGAAACGTAACTGTCTCCGCTACAAGAAGAGAGATCCAGATTCCATTTAATCCAAATAATTTCGCAAGTATAACTGCACAGATAACAATAGCAACAATTCCTCTCAGGAATGATCCGACAATCGCGATTTTCGGTTCATCTACTGCTGAGAAATATGCCACCAGTACAATATTGATTCCTGCCACTATAAATCCAAGGAAATACAGACGCAGTCCTGTGTGTGCATAATTCAATAACTGAACATTGTTTCACTGTTGAAAATGCTGATTAGCGTGTCGGTTGAAGTCCAGATGATCAATTGGGTCAGTGCTTCTACAGCAAGACATACGAGCAGGCTCCATTTCAGAAGTTTTCTTACCTGAATGAGCTGGCCTTTTCCGTAGCTTTCACTGATCAGGGGCTGTGCTCCCTGGGCCAGACCATTGAAAATTGCAAATGCCACGATAGAAAGATTTGCCACAACTCCATAGGCTGCCACACCCATATTTCCCGCGATTCCAAGGATCAGAAAATTAAATACAATAGCAATCACACCGGAAGACAGTTCACCGACAAATGCGGAAACTCCCAGCTGACAGCAGGAAATCAGGTGTCTGAATGACGGTTTTTTCCAATGGAATCCTACATGGTTTCTGCTACTTCTGTAGTGTATGGTACAGACGCTCATTGTTACGATCGGACAGATTGCAGTAGCCAGTCCGGCTCCGGAAAATCCCAGACCGACCGGGAACATGAATATATAATCAAATATAATGTTAAAGATACTTCCACTGATGGAACCGATCATTGCAACAGAAGGCGCTCCATCGTTTCTGGCAAATGCAGTAAATGTATAATTTGACATGAAGAATGGTGTTGCGATCAGAATAATTCTCACATAGTTTCGTCCAAGTCCGATCAGTCCGGCATCTGCACCCAGCAAAGCCAATGCTTTGTCCGGAATAAAGATTCCGATCAGCATAAATGGAACTGCAGCCAGTATGCTCCAGGTTACTGACTGTACGAAATAATGTTCTGTATTTTTTCCTTTTGCCCTGCTTATGGCATACCTGGTAGCGGAACCAATCCCGATCATAGCCCCAATCGCATAGATCAGTCCATAAACCGGCAGAATCAGATTGAGAACTGCCAGTCCATCAGCACCGGAATATACAGATATAAAGAAAGTATCTGCCAGAACATAAACGGAAATCCCGATCATTCCGGCAACACTCTGGGTTACATATCTGGTGAATCTTTTCAGCATAATACTCCGCTCCTTCGTTATATTGTCAACATTGTCTTCCTTTCATCTGCAGACTTATCTCACCATTATACCCATATAAAACAAAAATACAACCACAAAAACTCCAGACATAAAAATCTCCTTAAGCAGATTTTTTAATGTTGCTCAAGGAGACTCTGTTGATATTCGCAATTCACTTCACGACACTCTTTATTTTACCCGGTTTTTTTCAGGTCTTCTACAATTTCATTGTAACGTTTTATTCAGGCGATAGAAAAACAGTACAATTGCTGTCACTATCCATAAAAACTCCCGGAATTGTAGTAAAGGAATGTCTCATAATACTGAGGACAGCCGGATTCTGTACCTGATTTGCCACATATCCATATTTTCCAAGAAGTGCTGCAAGTAGCGCAGTTCCTATTGCCATGCCAATTTTATTTCCCAGTGACACAAATGCATATTGAAAACCATCATTCCTTAAGCCCGTTTTCCACTCTCCGTATTCTACGCAGTCGGGAATGATCGCATAGATTGCAGTGTTAAATCCAGAGAAAAAGAACTGTGTAATTCCTGCAAGTGTATAGAACGCTGCCGGTGTTTCTTTTACATTAAAGAAGAACATACAGAGCATGGAAATTCCAGTGAGGAGAGCAAAAATGGATGCAGTTCTTCCTTTATTGTTCAGTTTGCGGAATACAGGCTGGAAACATGCAGCACCGATAATGGATGGAATGATGATGCACATGGAATATGTAGTATAGTAGGATGCATTTCCCTCTACATAAGTGAAATAGTATAAAACATCTGCATTTCTTCCATAAAGTGTAAATCCGAATAACACCTGTCCGATTAATGCCAGAATATATGGGCGGTTCTGCATCACTGCTCTTAACTGCACTTTTATGGATATTTTTCTTTTCCGGTATAATCACCTGCTCTTTTGTTTTTGCAAAACAGAAGAAATGACAGGCTGCAAAATACATCCATATATGATTGCTACCAGCAGGTATCCAGTTTTAGCACTTTGACTGCCAAGTTTTCCAATCAGTGGAACTGTAATGATATTGATAATTCCAATTGCAACCATTGCAGATACTGAACGTGATGTATTAATCTTTGCACGTTCATCGATATCCTGTGTCATTGCTCCACAAAGGGTGCCATATGGGATATTTACACAGGTATATCCAAGTACCAGCAGACAGTATGTAATTACCATATAGATAACCTTTGATCTGTCCGACCAGTCCGGATGTGCCCAGAATGTCATAATCAGAAGCACGGCCGTGATCGGAGCTGCAATGAGAAGCCATGGACGATAACGTCCCCATTTTGTTTTGGTTTTATCTGTCAGTCCACCCACGATCGGATCATTGATCGCATCCCAAAATCTCGAAAACAGCATCAGGGCAGAGACTGCTGCCATACTGATTCCGAATACGTCTGTGTAAAAAATCATGAGAAAATTACTGACGAACATCCAGCTGAAATTACATCCTACATCGCCAAATCCATATGCGATTTTACTGATCAACGGAACTTTTGCATTTTCGTTTTTACTCTCCATAATTCCTCCTGCCTGCTGCCATCCTCCGTCTTTCCGTTTACTCATGTCTTCTTTACAGCAGTCTTTTTATTATATCTTTGTCTTACATAATACTTATGATCAGCAGGGTATTTTATTTTTCCTGCACATTGATAATCACTTTCATTGTAGTCTCACGGTTATCGTCAATGTACTGGTATGCTTTCAGATAATCTTTAAATGCAAACGTCTTAGAGATCAGCGTCTTAAATGCACTTTTCCTTCATTCACCAGTCTGATTCCGTCTACATAATCATCATGTCTGTACATCATTGTGCTCTTGATATCAAGCTCATGATCATTTGCAACTGCCAGATCGATCTCAGCCATTCCTGCAAAAACTGCAACCAGCACAATCACGCTTCCTTTTCTTGCATATTTGATCGCCTGTCCCATTGTAATGTTATTTCCTGCACAATCATAGATAACATCTGCCTTATCCGGTCCAAAGGCTTCTACCATTGCTTCCCCGAAATTTTTTATTTCTTGTGTTGACACATACGTCAATTCCACACTCTTTTGCTTTTTCCAGACGAAGATCACTGACATCTGTGATCATAACTTTAGCTGCTCCCATCCCTTTTGCAGACTGCGCTACCAGATTTCCGATCGGACCGGCTCCTATCACCACAATATTCATTCCTGTTACATCGCCCATCTGTTTAACACCATGAACAGCTACTGCCAGAGGCTCGATCATTGCGCCCTCTTCATAAGACATATCTTCCGGTATTGGTGTTACTTTTGATGCATCAACTGCAAAATATTCGGATGCAGTTCCTGTTGTCTGGAATCCCATTACTTTCAGCTCTTCGCAGAGATTGTATTTTCCGTGACGGCATGGATAACAATGTCCACAATATACCTGTGGCTCAATTGTTACTTTCTGTCCCACATGAAATTCTGTTACTGCATCACCTGTTTTACCACTTCTCCTGATACTTCATGTCCCTGTGTTACCGGATATTTTGTAAAAGGATGTTTTCCGTGATATACATGGATATCAGAACCACAGATACCAATATTCATAATCTTAACCAAAACCTGGTTGTCTTTAATTTCTGGTACGGGAACCTCTCTGAAAATAATTTCTCCTGGATTTGTCATAACCTGCTGTAACATAATATTTTCCTCCTTATTTGTTGAATGTACTTTGAATCTCTAGTTGTTTATTAACTTTTATTAAATGTTTTATTAAAGTAATTACATTATTATTCAAATCGCTAAATTTGTCAATAAACATTTAAAAATATTTCTCATTTCTACCAGTTGCACAAAGTAAAGATTTTATTTTTATGCAGATGTTACTATAACACTCCTCATAATTATCTGCTGAATTCCCGCACAATAACAAAATACCCTGATCACAACCTTTCTTTGTTGTAATCAGGGTATTTTTTATATTCAGATATTTGTTTATCTATAGGTATATCAGCAGATTATCAGTTGTTCAAGAATGCCATCGGCTATATCTTTCCGATAAAATCCTGCAAGAAATGCTTTGCTGCACCTACAGCTGAGGCTTCTTTCTTATAAGAACAGTTTTTCAGATATCTCAGATCATGATCAAATCCATTATACTTCATTACTTTTTCCCCAAGAGGTATCATATAATCTGAGAGATATCCACCCATTTCACCTCCAAGAATGATATCCATATCATATGCCATACGCAGATTTGAAATCAGAATTGCAAGATAATCAAGATACTCTTCCCATTTTTTCTCTGCCTTTTCATCATTGTTTTGAAGCAGCTGCATAAACTGTTCCACAGAATCCTTTGACTCACCAACAAGTGCGCCTGCAGCGCAATAAGCATCTGCACAACCTGATTTTCCGCAATAACACTTTCGGCCCTGAGGTACAAGTATCATATGTCCAAATTCTCCGGCCTTCTGATTTTCTCCGGAAAACAAATTTCCCCCTATGCAAAATGCACCACCAAGAGTCTGATTCAACGAAAGGTAAATTGCATTCTGATAGATGTTCATATCTTCTGCCATCATTGCCGCATTGGCATCATTTGAAAAATAAACCGGGACAGAAAATGCCTGTTCCAGGAAACTGAGACTATAGTTTTCAAGTTTCAGTGCGTGGGATTTTATCACCAGTTTCTGCTCCTGATTAATGATTCCCGGAATAGAGATTCCAACACCCAGAAGCTTTTCTTTCTGTTCTGCATCATTCATATGATCCAGAAATTTTGCCGCAAAATCTGCCACCTGACTGCAATATGACATATCAGGTACAAATTTCAGACGGATCCGCTCTGATTTTACAATCTCATACTTCAGATTTACCAGCACCATTCCCAGATGATTTGCAGTGATCACAATTCCCATTGCATAACGATAGGATGGATTGATTCCAATACTTTTAGCCTTTCTTCCTCCTGTGGATTCATATTCTCCATTTTCTATTATGATACCTTTTTCCAATAAATCTTTTACATTAGACAGAACTGTTGGCATACTCAGATTCAGTTCTTTGGATATTTCCACTTTTGATGTGGATTCTCTATTTATAATATAATTTACGATTTTTGATTTCGTAGCAAATTTCTTTTCCAGTCCACTCATTCTGTTTCTACCTTCTTTTATTAATGTATTTATAAAAGAATGATACCTGTTATTGTCATATTTGTAAATAGCCATTGTCTCTGCAGAGTATGTTGCTTTTTGCAATTGAGGCAGGGGACTTAACTTATTCAGCTGATTCAGTTAATATATCTACAATAACAGATAAATTGTTACTGTTCACACGCCACTATTCCGCGAGGTGTTTTGGCATGAATATGCCAAAATCCCGAGACATACAAGCCAAAAATTCCATTGCCGCAGGCAATCTGGAATGAATTTTGGCTAAGTTACTGTGAACGGAGTGAACAGTAACGAATTTTCTCCAAAGTTCAGCTGTTTTTGCACATTCTTCTTGAACAAAAAGTCTCAAATGATTACACTTTTGAATGTATTATTTTACAAAAAAGGAAGAAATAATATAGGAAAGATTTTTTACGAAAGGAAGGAATTTTTAAAATGCGTTCATTGGCAGTTTATTTAAAAACTACAAAAAAGAAAGCATCCTGGCGCCATTTTTTAAATTTCTGGAGGTTGTATTTGACCTGATCGTGCCTATCGTCCATTGCACAGATCATTGATGTAGGTATTGCAAACCATGACAACAAATACATTGTCCAGAGATTTTTTATTCTTATTTTAATGGCAGCTCTTGGTCTTGCCAGCAGCATTACAGCTCAGTTCTTTGCAGCCAAAGCCAGCGTGGGCTTTGCCACTAAATTAAGACAGGCAGTTTATGACCATGTACAGCATCTGTCTTTTACAGAGCTGGATACCCTGGGAACAGACACCCTGATCACAAGACTTACCGACGATATCAATCAGGTCCAGAACGGACTGAACATGGGGCTTCGTCTTCTTCTTCGAAGTCCGTTTATCGTACTTGGATCCATGGTCATGGCATTTACCATTGATTTTAAATGTGCTCTGGTTTTTGCTGTTGCGATCCCGTTTCTGTTTCTGGTTGTCTTTGTCATTATGTTTTTCAGTATTCCTCTGTTTAAAAAGGTACAGGGAAAACTGGACACAGTAACCGGACTGACCAGAGAAAACCTTACAGGCGTCCGCGTTATCCGTGCATTCTGCCGCGAAAAAGAGGCAGTTGCAGAATTTGATACCCGCAATCAGGAGCTGACAAAGTTAAATCTCTTTGTAGGAAAGCTTTCCGCTTTGTTAAATCCGGTCACTTATGTACTGATCAATATTGCTACTGTTATTCTGATCCAGAAAGCAGGAGTAGAAGTAAATCTTGGCGGTATGCAGCAGGGACAGGTTGTTGCCCTTTATAACTATATGGCTCAGATGATCGTGGAACTGATCAAGCTTGCCTCCCTGATCATCACCCTGAACAAATCTGCAGCCAGCGCAGGACGTGTGGCAGATATCCTGAAAGTGAAATCTACTATGGATTACCCCTCTTCCTCCACATATTCTGCTCAGATATCGAAGGACCTTGCAACAGCAACTGCTGATGCATCACTTTCTGAAAATGCCATCGTATTCAATGACGTAACCTTTGAGTACAGCAAAGCCGGTGCCCCCAGTCTTTCCCATATCAGTTTTTCTGTAAAAAAGGGACAGACCGTAGGTATTATCGGTGGTACAGGAAGCGGAAAAACCACTCTGGTAAATCTGATCTCCAGATTCTATGATGCCAGCAAAGGAACTGTTCTGCTGGATGGTCAGAATATTGAAAATTACACCAGAAGTGAATCTCCGCTCCAGAATCGGCGTTGTTCCACAGAAGGCAGCTCTTTTCAAAGGCTCTATCCGAAGACAATCTGAAATGGGCCGGG
>ENA-OPZD01000318-OPZD01000318.1-human-gut-metagenome-genome-assembly--contig:-NODE-318-length-13236-cov-3.603402_pt1 | contig 13236 bp, 16 predicted proteins | sample MGYA00242479_ERZ504495 | MGnify/ENA primary metagenome ERZ504495 (study PRJEB26092, sample SAMD00036286) | human gut metagenome | host: Homo sapiens | study: EMG produced TPA metagenomics assembly of... | reverse complement strand
TCAGGATGGAGAAAACTGAAAGGCTTTCTGGACTTTATGGCAGAGTGTAATACCCAGAGAACACCGAATCTGCTTTTGATTTACGGACAGCATCCAGATTTTAAGGTGGTAAGGTCTTATGAACGCTGGAGAGAAGAACACCGTTCGGTCAAAGTCGGGGAACATGGCATTACTTATATGATTTCCACTGAATACGAAAAAGACGGAGAAATGCGGAGAGGGTATACGATTGGAAAAGGATTTGACATCAGTCAGATGTCTGGAAAGCCATTGGAAGAACGCCCTCAGCGAAGTCTGACAGAACTGATAGGAACTGTCTTAAAAGACCAGTCGGTACGTGTGCAGATTGAGGATGATCTGCCAGACAAAGTGCAGGCCCAGTACAATCCGAGATACCGTACCATTTATATCCGCAACGGAATGAGTGAAGTAACGACATTCCATGCACTGAACAGAGAACTGGCGTGTGCAGCACTGGACCAGCATACCGGAACCTACAGCCGACAGAAAGTCAGTGCACAGGCTTATTGTGCAGCCTATGTGATTGCGAAACGTTATGGTGTGGATGTTACCGGATTCAATCTGGAGTATATTGCACAGAGAAATGAATGTGGAAAGAAAGATCCACAGGAACTGAGAGACTTTTTAAATGATGTCCGTCAGGCTTCCTATAGTATCCGAAACCATATCGAACGGAATTTTGGTGCAAAGGAACAGGAGTATGTAACCGATGAGTTCGCAATCGGAGACCCTGTAAAAACACCGGAAACCAAGGATGAAAAAGCATCTGGAAAAGAGAAAAAAGCAAAGAACCAGCCGGAACGATAAAAGTGAAAAAGTTGGACGGTTGGAGTAGCTATTACGGAGGTCTTGTGATATGGTTGGTGTAACAAAAAGGAGGTCAGCCAGATGACAAAATACTATTTGAAGATGGATAACATTATGAAAAATATGTTCGTGGTGGCACTGAATGATGAGCTACAGGCGCAGAGTGAGCAGGATGAATGTTTGGAAGAAACGAAAGCTCTTCTGAAAAAAGTAAGTGAATACGACCTCGCTCAGAAACGACTGCAGATTACAGCCGGGGAACAAAGGCAGATCCGTAAGGCACTGAACAGACTCAGAAGTAAATATCTTGCAGCCGGAAGATACAGTGATGGAATAGATAAAGTTATTATTCAGGTTGCAAAACCGAATACTAGCAGACACATGTTCTGGTAGAGAAAGGAGTGGTTGATTGGTCATTTATTCAAGAGAAAAAGTGGCAAGACTTAGAGAACAGTATCCGGCAGGAACAAGAATCTGTCTGAATTCGATGGATGGAGAAGCGGGTATGCCGCAGGGACTGGAAGGAACTGTGCAGTATGTGGATGATGCAGGCCAGCTTGGTGTTAAGTGGGACAACGGCAGAAGTCTCTCACTGATACCGGGAGTGGATTCCTTTCATAAGAAAGAAGGACAGGGACATCCAGAAGAAAAGCCACGCAAGAAAAGAGAATCTGACTTGCAGAGATAAGTACAAAAAAGCAGGACTGGGTTCTGTATCTTGTCTTTCTGCCATTTGTCTGGTGGGCGGCAGCGATTACCGCTTGTGCCATTACACCGGATAAGAATTTTATTCAAATCTTAGAAACGCTGAGCGAAAAACTCGAACAGCCGTTTTTTATCACGTATACACCGTATACGTTCAAATGTATTCTGATATTCACAGCAGCCTATTTCTTAGGCATTGGTATTTATGAATCCCAAAAAAGAAATTAATAGAAGAGGCGTGGAACATGGTTCCGCAAAATGGGGCAACGTGTCCGAAATCTGCAGACGTTACTGCGAAAAGCAGTACACGAATAATCTGCTTCTGACACAGCATTTCCGCATGGGACTGGATGGATATAAGCATAAACGAAATTTAAATGTGCTGGTAGTCGGAGGTTCCGGGGCAGGAAAGAGCCGGACCTATGCGATTCCGAACATCATGCAGTGCAACTGCTCGATGGTGATCACAGATCCGAAAGCGGAACTTCTGCGCAAAACAGGAGGTGTTCTGGAACGGAATGGATATGAAGTCCGGGTTTTTGATTTGATCAATCCGGAGACTTCCTGGTGTTATAATCCGTTTGCGTATGTCCGGGATGACAAGGATGTGCTGAAACTAATTAACAACCTGATCCGCAACACGACACCGAAAGGTGCACAAAGCTCGGACCCGTTCTGGGAAAAGTCAGAGACTGCACTTTTACAGGCCCTTATGCTGTATTTACTGCATGAAGCTCCACCGGAAGAACAGAACTTCCCGATGATTATGGAAATGCTTGGAAGCGCACAGGTCAAAGAAGATGATGAGGATTACCAGTCACCATTGGACATTTTGTTTGAAAGACTGGAAATGCGGGACCCAGAGAGTATTGCGGTCAAGCAGTATGCCATTTATAAGCAGGCGGCCGGAAAGACCGCAAAGTCTATTTTGATATCGGTTGGTGTCCGTCTGGCAGCTTTTAACCTGAAACAGATCGCCAATCTGACCTGTACGGACGAACTGGATTTATACAGTATCGGGGAGAAAAAAGTAGCACTGTTTTGCTGTATTCCGGATGCAGACACCAGTATGAATTATCTGGTCGGCATGATTTACAGTAATCTGTTTCAGACACTGTATTATGTGGCAGACCGGAAGTACGGAGGAAGGCTTCCAATTCCGGTACACTGTATTATGGATGAATGGCCAAACGTAGCCTTGCCGGATGATTTTGACAAGATTCTGGCAACCATGCGTTCCAGAGGGATTTCCTGTAGTATCATCATCCAGAACATCGCACAGATGAAAGCCTTGTTTAAAGACTCGTATGAGAGCCTGATCGGTAACTGCGATGAATTTTTATATCTGGGTGGAAATGAAAAAGAAGGACATAAGTATGTCTCGGAATTATTGGGAAAAGAGACATTGGATACCAATACCTACGGACAGACAAAAGGGCGTAGCGGCAGCTATTCGGTGAATTATCAGCAGACTGGAAGGGAACTTTTAACACCGGATGAAATACGGCTTTTAGATAACCGCAAAGCGATTTTGTTTATTCGTGGGGAGCGTCCGATCATGGACGATAAATATGATTTAAAAAAGCATGTGAATTTCAGATACACAGAGGACGGTGGTGCATCGCCTTATGATTATGCGAAACACCACTGGCTCACGACGACCTAAAGATTGACATTAACAGATTAGACGACTACGAACTGTTGTCTACCGAGGACATTCTTGGTGAATAGCAGTTTTTGATGGATTGGAGTGATGTGTATTGAAGAAATTTCTCACAGGAGAAAAGAATAGAACAAAAAAGAATACAACTGAAAAATGACAACCCCGATGCTGATGGGGAGAAAACAGAAAAAGTGGATGAGTCTTTATATGGCACTGGTACTGACTGTAACGGTCGGAGCAACGACCGCATTCGCAGCCGGAGATCCGTTGTCCGTTATCAATAACCTGTCTACTTTTATTTTTCCCTGATTCGTGCGATCGGTTTGATTTTGCTTGGATTTGGTGTTGTGCAGGTTGGTCTGTCTTTAAAAAGCCATGATCCAAGCCAGAGGGCAAATGGATTTCTGACACTGGCCGGAGGAGTAATTATTACGTTTGCCAAAGAAATCCTCGATTTGATTATGGCGTAAGCCTCTTTGATAAAGTATATCAGGAAACAGCAGGAGTGCCGGAAGGTACTCCTGTATTCAAAAATAGGTTCAGGGAGGTGAGAGTTTTTGAGTGATAACTGGATTGTACAGAATCTAAACTCAGCACTATCCACATGGAGTGAAAAGATGGCAGAACTGTGGACTCTGCTGACTGAAAATCCGGCAACTTTTAAGGGTGGCGGCATCTGGCGAATTATGACCAATATCAATGATGCACTGACAGCCATTGCCTATGGATTACTGGTGTTATTTTTTGCAGCCGGAATCATAAAAACGTGTGGCAGTTTTACAGATCTGAAAAAGCCGGAACATGTGCTAAAAGCATTTATCCGATTTGCACTTGCTCAGGGAGCAATTACATACGGGATGGAACTTATGCAGGCACTGTTTTCCATTGTGCAGGGAATCGTGACAACTGTAATGAGTGGCTCCAGTATGGCAGGAAGTGTGGCAGAACTGCCAACGGAGATTGTAGATAAGATTGAGAGCGTGGGAATGCTGGAATCCATTCCATTGTGGATTGTCACACTGCTTGGCAGTCTGCTGATCACCGTATTGTCATTTGTGATGATCCTGACAGTGTATGGCAGAATGTTCAAAATCTATATGTATACGGCAATCGCCCCGATTCCGATTTCCTCGTTTGCAGGAGAACCCACGCAGTCCATCGGAAAGAACTTTATCCGCTCTTATATAGGTGTGTGTCTGGAAGGGGCAATTATCGCACTGGCGTGTATTATCTTTTCTGCTTATGCGGCAAGCCCTCCGGCTGTCGGTGATACGGAGCTGAGTGCAGTTACAATCGTGTGGAACTATGTAGGAGAACTGGTATTCAATTTACTGGTGCTGGTTGGAGCAATTAAGGCATCTGACCGTATTGTCAGAGAAATGATGGGACTTGGAGGTTAAAAATATGGATACAAAGAAAACATTAAGATATAACTGGGAATTTGGACGTGAGACAGTAGCAATACGAGTGAGCTCTTATCGGAACAATGGAAATTTATATGTAGGACTCTGCCATAAGGAAGGGAGAGAATGGGAAGATTTTGGAGATGTAACCATTAATCTGCCCTATCAGTTCTTAGAGCCAAATGAGGCTTTTATAACAGGAGATTTTACCAAGGATATGCTTCATTTTATCAAGGAACATAAACTTGGAAAAGTGTTGAATGAAACAGGAAGATCAGGATATGCAACCTATCAGAAGGTAGCGTTTGACCTTGCAAGGCTTGCGGAATTTGATCCGGAAGGCGTTGCAGAACATTGTAGATTTGCCGGGATAGAAGTACCGAAAGAAAAACCACAGAAAAAGAAGAAACAAAACAGGGGAGAGGAACGATAATTTATGGAAGTAAAGATGAACAAAGAAATCAGGGACTATCAGGAATCCATGTTTATGGGACTGGACCTGAGACAATGTGTGTGTTCTGTTCTTGCGATTCTTACAGCAATCGGAATTTACTTTGGAATGCGTGATATTACCGGACAGGAAATAACCGGATGGCTGTGTGTGCTTGGTGCTGCTCCATTTGCTGCCTGTGGCTTCTTCAAATATCATGGTATGACAGCCGAACAGTTTTTATGGGCAGTGATCAAATCCGAATTGCTGTATCCGAAGAAACTGGTGTTTCAGTCGGAAGATATCTACTACTCCTGCATGCAGGAGACCATCTCGCTGGGAGAAAAGAATCAAAAGGATGGAGCGGAAATCATAAAAGAGCGGGAGCAAAAAGCAGAAGCAAAACAGAGAAAGGAACGCAAGGGAAGGAGTGATGCCTTTGATTAAAACCTTAAGTCAGGCACTTCGAATGGATAAGGAACGCTTCAAAGTTCCGAAATCCGTTCAACAGGCAATTCCCATCCAGCGAATCTGGGCGGATGGAATTTTTCAACAGGGAACGAAATTCTCAAAAACATATCGTTTTACAGATATCAACTATTATATTGCGAGTAAGGACAATAAGACAGAAATGTTTCTGGATTATTCTGAACTCTTAAATTCACTGGATTCCGGCATTTCTGCCAAAATTACCATCAATAACCGGAGAATCAATAAAGAAGAATTTGAAAAATCAATCCTGCTTCCAATGAAGGAAGATGGACTGGACCACTATCGGGAAGAATACAACGAAATGCTCCTGTCTAAGATTACAGGAACAAACAACAGCATCTATCAGGAACGGTATCTGACCGTCAGTGTACATAAAAGATCGATTGATGATGCAAGAACCTATTTTGCACGTATCGGAACAGACATCGTAACACATCTGGCAAAGTTATCGTCCACAGCAGAAGGACTGGACGCAGAGAGCCGGCTCCAGATTTTTAGGGATTTCTTCAAGGGAGATGTCCCACAGGCATTCCCATTTGATCTGAAACAATTTGCCAAGAAGGGAACAAGTTTCAAGGACTGGATGTGTCCGGATTCTATGGAATTTGAACGGGACCATTTTAAAATCGGTGACAGGTACGGAAGAGTCCTGTATATGCAGGATTATGCAAGTTATGTCAAAGATGACATGATTTCAGAACTGTGTGACTTCAGCCGGAATCTGATGTTGTCGATTGACATCCTGCCAGTCCCTACGGATGAAGCAGTAAGGGAAATCCAGAACCGACTGCTTGGTGTGGAAACCAACGTGACCAACTGGCAGAGAAGGCAGAACGCAAACAATAACTTTTCAGCTATCGTCCCATACGATATGGAGTTGCAGAGGAAAGAAACGAAAGAAATGCTGGATGATCTGACAACCAGAGACCAGCGGATGATGTTTGGAATTCTGACGATGGTACATCTGGCAGACAGTAAAAAGCAACTGGATTCCGATACAGAACTGCTCCTGTCGGTGGCAAGAAAGCATCTGTGCCAGATGTCAACATTAAAGTGGCAGCAAGTGGACGGACTCAATACAGTGCTTCCTTACGGACTGCGAAAGCTCAATGCGCTGCGTACACTGACAACGGAATCAACGGCTGTTTTAATCCCCGTTCCATACACAGGAAATCCTGCAGCCGGGAGGTATCTATTATGGGCAGAATGCAGTCAGCAAGAACCTTCTGGTAGCCGACCGGAAGAAACTGATGAATGGAAACAGTTTCCGGTTGGGCGTCAGTGGATCAGGAAAGAGCTTTTCGGCAAAAGAAGAGATTGTGCATCTGGCATTGAGTACCGATGACGATATCCTGATTCTTGATCCGGAGTCCGAATTCACAAAATTAGTAGAGGCTCTTGGTGGACAGGTTGTAAAAGTATCTGCGACATCAGACAATCACCTGAATGCAATGGATATGGACGCAGCCTACGGCAATGAAAAGAATCCACTGATTGAAAAATCGGAGTTTATCCTGTCTGTGTTCGAACAGTTGGTTGGAGCAGGAAATCTGTCAGCAAAAGAAAAGTCGATTCTGGACCGCTGTGCTGCAGATGTGTACCGGGATTATATCCGAAGTGGTTATACCGGAGAAGTTCCGACATTGAAAGATATGTACCGACAGCTGATGTTACAGCCGGAAGAAGAGGCAAGAGGACTGGCATTATCATCCGAACTTTTTATCAATGGAAGCCTGAACACCTTTGCACAGCCGACCAATGTGAATAAGAAGAACAGGATCATGGATTATGATATCCGGGAACTGGGGGAACAGCTGATGCCACTGGGAATGCTGGTTACCTTAGACAGTATTTTCAACAGGGTAATTCAGAACTGGAAAGAAGGAAAAACTACATGGATATTTGCCGATGAGTTTTATTTGTTATTTCGCTATGAATACAGTGCAAATTTCTTCTACCGACTGTACAAGAGAATCAGAAAATACAATGGATTCGTGACAGGTTTAACCCAAAATGTTGAGGAACTTCTGAAATCGGACACTGCAAGACTGATGTTGGCAAACAGTGAGTTTTTGATTCTTTTGAATCAGGCAAGTACAGACAGGGAAGAACTGGCAACTCTTTTGAATATTTCCGAAAACCAACTGTCCTATATTACAAATGTATCGGTCGGCAGTGGTCTGATCCGTTGCTCTGGGAATATCGTACCATTGAGAATACATTCCCAAAGAATACAGACCTTTATAAACTAATGACAACAAAACCGGGAGAATCATAATGAAGAAAAAGAAGAAGTAACGATAACTTTTTATGCTGCAGAGTGCGGTGAGTTCCATGATTTAGGAGAATATACAAAATGCAGAACGCTGGAAGAGGCATATAAAAAGTACCAGAAGTATTGTAGAACATCTGCCAATATGTGTCCGGCTATTGAGTTTTCTATCCATGATCCAGAATCAATTTATTCAGACATGGAATATCCATTACCGTTGTCATCAAAAGACAGGGGGGATTTGGAACTTGTGCCATATTACAACGAACATCCACTGGTAAATGAGGCAATCAGACAGGTGGAGCAGTTGCAGAAACAGCAGGAAAAAAAGAAACATCGGGATGTTGCCCGATGAGATAAGAGATACGGAAAGAGGGTGACCGGATGAAAGATATCAAGGAACGGGTAAGGGATAAGAATCCGAAGATTCGAAATCCGGCTGCCCGACTTCCGAAAGAACTGGTTCGCTCAGCGGTTCTGGAAGCAAAAGAAAAGCCAAGGGAACTACATGAAAAAAGCAGTGGGCAGTCAGAATCCCCAACACAGTATGGAACTGAAAAAATAGAATCCGTACAGTACAGAGCGGCGAGTGTGGCAGGAAAAAGTATAGGGAAAACCACATATCAAGGTGGAAAAAAACTTGCTGGAGTGACCTACAGGAAGATAAAGGAAAGAAAAAGCAGACAGGAAGAAGCGAAAGCTGCCGAAGAAGCAATGGAGCAGGGGGCAGAAAGCGGAAAGAAATTAATCAAGTTGAAACCGGAGCAGGCAGCACTTGCCAAGGAGAATGGTAAACGGCAGGTGAAAGCAGCACCGAGAGTGGTAAAAGTATCCGGTCTGTCTCAAGAAAAATAAAGACACAGGCATCCATGCAGAAACAGCAGATGGAAAAAAGTCTTCAGGCGATGCAGAAAGCAAGAGCAGCCCAGATGGCAAGAAGTCAGCACAGGCATCGGCAGAAAGTGGAAAAGCAGTCCTTCAGGTAACTGGAAAGGGTTCAAAGTTATCCGTACAGGGAATTACAGCAGCGATTCAAAAAGGGGTAGTAGCTCTTGAAAAAATGGGAAAATGGATTGCTGCCGGAGGTAGTGCATTTCTTCTGGTATTTATTCTGATTGTGGGAATCATTGCAGGAGCAGCTTTCAGCAGTAATTCGGAAAGCTCCGAATCCCTAAGTGAAGAAGTGCTTGCGTATACTTCTGTGATACAGCAGTATGCATCCCAATACGGCATTCCGGAATATGTGTCTGCGATACAGGCCATCATGATGCAGGAATCTGGAGGCAGGGGAACAGACCCGATGCAGTGTTCGGAAAGTCCATATAATACAAGATTCCCACACACTCCTGGTTCTATTACTGATCCGGATTATTCGATAGAGGTTGGAGTACAGACCTTTGCAGACTGTATCAGACAGGCAGGATGCAGCAGTCCACAGGATCTGGACAAGCTGAAACTTGCATGGCAGGGATATAACTATGGAAATGGCTACATAGGATGGGCATTGCAAAGAGGCGGTTATACAGAAGCCAATGCATTGCAGTTTTCACAGGAACAGGCAGCTTCGCATGGATGGAGCAGTTACGGAGATCCCCAATACGTTCCCCATGTGATGCGGTATTATTCCGGTGGCAGCCTGTTTGCTGGTTTGTTTGGTAATCAGCAGATTGTGTCGGTTGCAATGGGGCAGCTTGGAAACAGTGGCGGTCAGAAGTTCTGGAGCTGGTACGGATTTGACAGTCGGGTAGAATGGTGTGCCTGTTTTGTAAGCTGGTGTGCGGATCAGAGCGGTCTGATTGCAAGTGGGAATGTTCCTAAATTCTCATTGTGCAGTGATGGAGTGTCCTGGTTTCAGGGAAAGAATAAGTGGCAGAGTGGCGGAACAACTCCGACAGCTGGAATGATCATCTTTTTTGACTGGGATCATGATGGAACATCGGATCATGTAGGAATAGTAGAAAAGTGTGAAGGTGGAAGAGTTTACACGATTGAGGGAAATTCCAGTGATCAGGTACGGCAGAGAAATTATGCAGTAGATTACAGTTCTATAATGGGATATGGGGTGATAAATTGATGGTTTCTTTCATAATTTGTTAAGGATTTTATAAGGGAGTTAATGAATCCTTTAGAAAATAGTCACAAAATAGGCACAGTTGATTGATAAATTGTTATTGTAACTTTTAGTGATAGACATATAAAGAGTTAGAAATCTTTATAATTGACTTGAATTAGGATGTAGTGAATATGAGTGATCAGAATGTAAAAGCAGCACAAAAATATTTAAATGCGATGTTTGGTGGACATAAGGATTGGGTAAAACTGGATGAAGATGGAAAGACCGGAACAGCCGTGATGCAGGGAATCATTCGTGCATTTCAGATTCAGAATGGAATCTCAACGATTACAGGAACGGTTGGACCACTTACTATTAATACCATGAAGAAGTTAGCCATTATTACAAAAATGGATCCGAATGATACTCCGCAGGTTAATGTATGCTTGATTCAGTGTGCTCTGTTTTGCAAAGGATATGCTGCTGGAGGAATTACTGGAATTTATTATACATCAGGAGTAAATGCAGTTAAAAAGATGCAGGAAAATGCAGGACTGGAAGTTACGGGCAAAATTGATTGGAAAGTTTGGTCTGGATTGTTATCCCTAAACTGGTTTACAAAGGTTTCTGGTGGGGATTCCAATATTGTTCTTATTCAACAGCAATTAAATAGTGACTGGTCAGATGTTATTGGTGTTGGACCTTGTGATGGAATTGCCTCAAGACAGACAATTTTGTCTTTAGTTGGTGCATTGCAGGCGGCTGAAGGAGTTACAACTGAATTAATTACAGATTTGAATTCAGTTAATTTTGGCGATGCAACAACAAATGCGTTTCCGGGTACATTACAGAACGGACAGAACTCGACGAAATATGTTCCATTTAATAAGATTGCTCAATACGGACTATATTTTAACGGATATAATCCGGGAAGATTCGATGGCGTGTTTGATTCGACTACAGAGTCAAAGGTGTCAGAATTTCAGGAGTTTTATGGTCTGACAGGAATTGGACTTGTAACAAAAGGAAAAGTAAATGTTTCTACTATGAAATCATTGCTTACGAGTAAAGGCGATACAAACAGGGCAGCAAAAGCGTGTGACTGTGCAACAGTATTAAATAAACAACAGGCATTAGATATAAAAAATGCAGGGTATACTCATGTAGGACGTTATCTGACAGGTTCTGTTGGAAAAGAACATACACCGAAATATTTGACATCAACAGAAGTGAAAAACATTGAAAATGCAGGATTATCGGTATTCCCGATATATCAGGATGGAGGATATGAATTAAACTATTTTAAGGATCCGTCCCAGGGAAGTGTTGATGCACAGACAGCAATTTTAGCAGCCGAGAGAATCGGTATACCAAGTGGAACGACTATATACTTTGCAGTGGATTTTGATTGTTATTCATATCAGATTGATACATTTATTATACCTTATTTTGAACAGATTCACATGATCTTTTTCAGTTCGACAAATGATAAAAATTATAAAGTCGGCATTTATGCACCAAGATATGTATGTACTAAAGTTTATGAAGCAGGATTGGCAAGTAAATCATTTGTGGCAGATATGTCAACTGGATTTAGCTGTAATTTGGGATATTCGATGCCGAAGAACTGGGCATTTGATCAATTTTGTGAGTTGAACTCATTTTCTTCATCACCTTCGTTCCCACTGGATAAAGATGCATATTCAGGGAGAGATACTGGATTTAAAAAAGTTCGATGCCGTATCGACAAAAAACAGATGAGGAAATAGCGCAAGAAAATCTTCGGGCAAAGGTAAAAATAGCACGAAATCAATATGTCTATAATGTAATGGAGCCGCTTGGTTATCTGAATAAAATTATGGATGTGGGTGTGGAGTATGATAAGGAAATTTCACTGGGAACAATGATGAGTCCTCAAGGAGCAATTGATATTTCTACTAAAATATCCACATCGCTTGAAAGTTCAACTGGTAAAATTTATAATATAAAAGTGGATATAGGAAATGATGGAGAATTGACACAAACTTGCAAAAAATCAAATTATGGAGATTTCATCAAATTTATCAGATACAGGTATAGAGGGAGCAGATAACTTTGGAAATACGATAGAAAAAAATTGCTTTATTCGGTTAAATTCTGGTAATACTGCTTTTGAAAATAAAATAATGTTTTTGCCAATAGTGTAGAGTTTTCCATTGTATTTAGTACATCAGATTTGCTGCCAGAAGAGGAAAAAGAGTGGACAATATCGGTTGCTTTGATTTTTACAATGACATTAAATTCTAATAGTGGTCTTGAATTTAATGTTGTAGAATTCACAAAAGAGCATAGTAATATACTGGCAGGAGCCGTAATATTAGTTCTTGCGGGTGCATTAGTTGTAAATGCAATTCCGTCAATTATTGCTTTATTTTCAGCTGGAGCAGGTACTGTTTTTGGTTTGTTGATTCAAGCGCTGTAAATTGTAAAAGAATAAAAGAGACAATGGCCAGAGGTTCGATTTTATAAAGAGGACCTCTGGCAAAAGGGGGATTAAGAAGAATGCATATTAAATCAATTGTGTCAGATGAGGATAGGGAAGAATTAGAAAGAATGCTTTCGCTTGGGTTTATAATTCCTAATCAATTATTTAAAACAAGACAGAAAAGTAGAATGATTATCTATATTTTTACACCTGTAGAATTTTTACTGTCGATTAATTGTTATCTGTCGGAAAGTTATTTGATGTTTGGAATAGGGATTGGAACTTGTGTGGCTTGTGTGGCTTGGATTATTTGGTATCAAATGATTGGTAAAAATTTTGAAAAAATGTTCATGAATTTGTCTGGGGTAGATCAGGATATGAAACGGTGGATATCGATGAAAACGCAATTAAAATAGATGAAGATCAAATTTATGAATTTAAAAATATTGATAGAATGTTCTTATATAAAAACTTCTTTTTTTTCATAACAAATGAAAAGAAAATATTTATATTTAAAACGACAGATATGGAGTCGGATGAACTTATAAAAATTATTAAAACAACAGGGATTTTATTTGAAAAAAAGAAAAACCATTTAATATTTATAAGTATTGTAAAAAAGGAAAAAGTTTTTAAAAATAAGCAGAGGATGGTGGATTTATCATCCTTTTAGAGAAGAGCATGTATTTTAAAGGGAATCTGGTTTTGCAGGTTCCCTTTTTGCCATCAAAAACGTTGATGTTTTATCAAATGACGCTAAAAATAAAAAGAATAATGCAGGGGGTGACATTATTAGTTATCGCTGTAATATTTGGATAAAATATAAATAAAACATAAAAAATATAAATAAATTATAAAATGGCGACAGTTTTTTCTTGTTCAAGTGTTTATTATATAGAGGACAAAATAAGACAGCAAAGGAAGTG
>ENA-OPZD01000317-OPZD01000317.1-human-gut-metagenome-genome-assembly--contig:-NODE-317-length-13258-cov-3.937019_pt1 | contig 13258 bp, 21 predicted proteins | sample MGYA00242479_ERZ504495 | MGnify/ENA primary metagenome ERZ504495 (study PRJEB26092, sample SAMD00036286) | human gut metagenome | host: Homo sapiens | study: EMG produced TPA metagenomics assembly of... | reverse complement strand
AAAGGAAAAGGGTTCTGAAAGGACATAGAACAGAAGATATTTTTAAAGATTACGGAACGAAGATCGACCTTCTGAATCTACAGTGGATCTACCGTGCGAAGAAGTATTATCATATGCTTCCGCCGGACATTTATTCGATGACGATCCCGATTCATTACCGGGTTCGTGTGGAAGAGTTCAAGAGCCTGGTAGAGACTCCTACACTGGAACAGTTCGAAACTGAAGTGGGAAAAACGTACTATGCGGGAAAGTATGATTATATGCAGGCAGATAAGACACTGGAACAGATGTACCGTGACTGTCTGCGGAAATTGTACCTGACCGATAAAAGGAATGATCCGTATTCGATCGCGATCGTCAATACGTATCTGTTCCTGAAAGAAGAAGAAATCTATAAACTAACGACAGCCCTTGAGTGTATCCGTTACGGTTTGACGAAGGGAGAGACATTAGGATACTTAGGAGGTGTGAATCAATGATTGTTAAGATGAAGTTCTTAAGCATCAGCGGACCGAAGAATGACATCGACCGTGTCTGCGAGGTGTATCTGTCGAAATACGAAATGCAGCTTGAGAATGCGGCGGCGGAGCTTAAGACGACCGACAACCTGCAGCCTTTTGTGGAAGTCAATCCATACAAAGAGCCGCTTGCGAAGGCAGAACAGTTCAGCGCACTGTTAGCGGATGAAGACCAGAGGATCGATGTATCGATGAATCAGGAGGATATGCTGAACCTGATCCGGGATGTCAATCATGACTATCTGGATCTTGTGGAAAAGAAAGAGTTAACGAAGAAACAGGTAGAGGAATACAAAGAAAAGCTTATGATCATGGAGCCGTTCCGGACATTGGAACTGGATATGCAGAAATCACTGAAGTACAAATACATGAAAGTACGTTTCGGTCGGGTGGATGTGAATTATTACAAACGTCTGGAGAAATATTTGTTTGATGATCTGAATGCGGTATTTATCGAAGGCATAAGGAATGAAAATTATGTGTACGGATGTTATTTCGTATCGAATGCAGATTCCAGTAAAGTAGATTCGGTATTCAATTCTTTGCATTTTGAAAAGATTGCAATTCCGTCCGAGTACATAGGAACACCGGAGCAGGCCTGTGAAGAGCTTGAAAAGGCAATCGAAGAAAAGCAAAAAGAGATTGCAGAGATAGAAAAACAGATCAGGGAGCTGATGGCGAAGAATGCCGCAAAGCTCCGTGGTGCGAAAAAGCGTCTGGAAGAACTGTCTACAAACTTTGATGTACGTAAGCTGGCGGCAAGGATCGAAGAGGGAGATAATAAAGAAGATTATTACATCCTGTGTGGCTGGATGGGTGAAGAAGATGTGAAAAAATTCCTGGCGGAATCGAAGAACGATGATAAGGTATTCGTTGTTGTAGAAGAAGATAAGGAGAAGTTTTTCGGAGAACCGCCGACGAAGCTTAAGAATCCAAGATTCTTCAAGCCATTCGAGATGTTCATACGGATGTACGGACTTCCGGCAAATGATGAGATGGATCCGACGATGTTCGTGGCACTGACGTATACATTTATCTTTGGTGCGATGTTCGGGGATGTCGGCCAGGGCTTATGCCTGTTTGTATTCGGCGGGCTTTTGTATCTGATCAAGAAGATCAACCTGGCAGGGATCATATCCATTGCGGGACTGTTCTCGACATTTTTGGATTCATGTTCGGAAGTATCTTCGGATTTGAAGATGTGATACAGGCACGCTGGTTAAGACCTGTGGATGCGATGACGAACCTGCCGTTTATCGGACAGCTCAATACGGTATTCGTGGTAGCTATTGCATTTGGTATGGGATTGAATATCCTGGTGATGATCTTTAACGTGATCAACGCAGTTAAGAGTCATGATCTGGAAAATATGTTATTTTCCCACAACGGAATCGCAGGACTGGTGTTCTATGGATTCCTGGTGCTGACGATCGTGCTTTATATGACGGGACATAAGGTTCCGGGTAATATCATGATGGTAATTTTCCTGGGGGTTCCGGTGCTCTTGTTCGTATTCAAGGAACCGTTGGGCAATCTGGTGACAAAGCAGCATAAGAAGATGGAAGAGGGAAAGGTGATGTTCTTCGTGCAGGCGTTCTTCGAACTGTTTGAGACGATGCTGAGTTATTTTCCAATACCATTTCTTATGTGCGTATCGGTGCATTTGCCGTCAGTCATGCGGCGATGATGGAGGTTGTGCTGATGTTATCGGGCGCAAGTGCGGGGCATACGAACTGGATCGTGTTCGTGCTTGGAAATGTGTTGGTGTGCGGACTGGAAGGGCTGGTCGTCGGTATCCAGGTACTGCGTCTGGAATACTATGAGATGTTCAGCCGTTTCTATAAAGGAACCGGACGGGAATTTAAGCCGTTCCACAGTCAGAGTGACAGAAAGTAATAAAATTCAAAGATATATTTACAGGAGGACAAAAATATGAGCCTGACAGTTAGAGTATTATTCGTTGTAACATTGTTGCTGAGTATTGTAATTCCATTTGGATATTTTCTGATCGGACAGAGGACGAAGAAGCGTTATAAGAGGGCTATCGGCACAAATATATTCTTTTTCTTCAGCACTGTTCTGATCGCAGGGATCATGCTTTTTGCGGGAGATCCGGTACAGGCAGCGGAAGCAGCCGGCAATACGGCGTCGAACGCAACAGGATTCGGATACCTGGCAGCAGCACTTTCAACCGGTCTTTCCTGCGTCGGCGGTGGTATCGCCGTTGCAAGTGCAGCAAGTGCGGCTCTGGGTGCAATTAGTGAAGATTCCAGTGCACTTGGTAAGTCACTGATCTTCGTAGGTCTTGCAGAAGGTGTGTGTCTGTACGGACTGATCATCTCCTTCATGATCTTGGGTAAATTGTAAGATGAAGATGTATCTGATCAGTGATAATATTGATACTCTGACAGGAATGCGTCTCGCAGGGGTAGACGGAATCGTGGTACATGAAAGAGAAGAACTCCGGTGTGCGATCGAGAATGCCATGGAGGATAAAGATGTAGGTGTGATTCTGTTGACGGAGAAATTCGGAAGAGAATTCCCGGACCTGATTGACGAGATCAAGCTGGAGCGGACAATGCCGCTTCTGATCGAGATTCCTGACAGACACGGGACCGGACGTAAGAAAGATTTTATCACGTCGTATGTAAATGAAGCGATAGGGTTGAAATTATAGACAGGAAGAAGGTGGCACATTTGACAAACGAAGAAAAGATCACGCATATCCGCACGGCAGCGATGGAAGAGGCAAGAGCGGAGGCGAATGCGATCATAAAGCAGCATGAGGATGCGCTGAGAAGTGTGTTCGAGCAGCATCAGATCGAAGCCAGACGGCAGTCGGAGACGAGAGTGCGTGCGGAGAGTGTGACTGCAAACAGCAGCTTAATATGGCGATGTCAAAGGCGCAGCTTGAATTAAAACGTGAGATGGGTAAGATACAGACAGAACTTAAGACAGAACTGTTCGAAGAAGTACAGTTAAAGCTTCTGGCATTTATGAGAACAGAAGAGTATAAAGAGGTTCTGATCCGTTATATAGAGAAAGCAGCGCAGTTTGCATCCGGGATGGCGATGACGATCTATATCAATCCGTCCGATGCAGATAAGAAGACATATCTGGAGGAGCGCACGGGAATGACGCTGACGATCAGCAAAGTGGATTTCATCGGCGGCGTGCGTGCGGTTGTGCCTGAGAAGAATGTTCTGGTGGATTATGCATTCAAAGGGGCACTGGAAAATGAATACCAGAAATTCCGGTTCCGGGGAGGTGTAAAGGGTGAGTAGCGGAAAGACAGAAAAGATATATGGCATCAACGGCCCGGTCATTTACCTGAAAGGGAAGACGGATTTTAAGATGTCGGAAATGGTCCATGTGGGAGAGGAAAAGCTGGTTGGCGAAGTTATTTCCCTGGATAAGGACCGGACGACGGTACAGGTGTATGAGGAGACTTCCGGACTGCATCCGGGAGAACTTGTGGAAGGTACGGGAGCGGCAGTGTCGGTTACGCTGGCACCCGGTATCCTGAATAATATCTTTGACGGTATTGAGAGACCGCTGGAGCGGATCGCTGACAAGGGCGGGGCATTTATCACCCGTGGTGTCAGTGTGGATGCACTGGACCGCCAGAAGCTCTGGGAGACGCATATCACAGTGGCGGAAGGCGATATGGTACAGGGTGGAACGATCATTGCGGAAGTGCCGGAGACGCGGGCTATCGTGCACAAATGTATGGTTCCTCCGGGAGTGGAAGGAACTGTTATATCTGTGGTTCCGGATGGTGAATATACGATTGATGAGACGCTGGTTACGATTGAACTGCTCAGTGGAGAAAAACGGGAACTTTCGATGACACAGCACTGGCCGATCCGTGTACCGAGACCGGTGAGCCGGAGATTTCCGGCAAGTGTGCCGCTGGTAACAGGACAGCGAATTCTGGATACGATGTTCCCGATTGCAAAAGGTGGAACGGCTGCGATTCCGGGAGGATTCGGAACGGGTAAGACGATGACCCAGCATCAGATCGCAAAATGGTCGGATGCGGATATTATCATATATATTGGATGTGGCGAGCGTGGAAATGAGATGACGCAGGTTCTGGAAGAGTTTTCGGAGCTGGTCGATCCGAAATCAGGAAATCCTTTGATGGACAGAACGACGCTGATCGCCAATACCTCGAACATGCCGGTGGCTGCCCGCGAGGCATCCATTTACACCGGACTTACACTGGCGGAATATTACCGTGACATGGGTTATGATGTGGCGATCATGGCGGACTCGACATCCCGATGGGCAGAGGCACTGCGTGAGCTGTCCGGACGCTGGAAGAGATGCCGGCGGAGGAAGGGTTCCCGGCATATCTGGCATCGAGACTGTCGGCATTCTATGAAAGAGCCGGCATGATGCAGACATTAAATGGTGCAACCGGATCTGTCTCTATCATCGGAGCGGTGTCTCCGCAGGGGGGAGATTTCTCCGAGCCGGTTACGCAGAATACGAAGCGTTTCGTGCGCTGCTTCTGGGGACTGGATAAATCCCTGGCGTATGCGAGACATTTCCCTGCGATCCACTGGCTGACGAGTTACAGTGAATATCTGAATGACTTAAGCGGCTGGTACGCTGATCATGTGTCACCGAAATTCGTTGATTACAGAAACCGTCTGATGGCGATCCTGAACCAGGAGAGCAGTCTGATGGAGATTGTAAAACTGATCGGCGGGGATGTGCTTCCGGATGATCAGAAACTGATCCTGGAGATCGCAAAGGTGATCCGTCTGGGATTCCTGCAGCAGAATGCATTTCATAAGGATGATACATGCGTATCGCTGGAGAAGCAGTTCAAGATGATGGACGTGATCCTGTATCTGTATAAGACCAGCAGGAAACTGGTGGCAATGGGAATGCCGATGTCGGTACTGAAGGCGGAAGGTATATTTGAAAAGGTCATTGCGATCAAGTATGATGTGCCGAATGACAACCTGCAGTTACTGGATCTGTATAAATTAGACATTGATGACTTCTATAACCGCGTCATCGAGAAGAATGCGTAAAGGGAGGGACGTAAGATGGCAATAGAATATCTTGGACTGAGCAGTATAAATGGCCCTCTCGTCGTGCTGGAAGGCGTGGAAAATGCATTTTACGATGAGATCGTAGAATTTATTGTAGATCATAATACGAGGAAAATGGGGCGTATCGTAGAGCTGGATGAAGACAAGGCTGTGATCCAGGTATTTGAAGGGACAGAAAATATGTCACTGGATAATACCCATACAAGACTTACGGGACATCCGATGGAAGTTACTGTATCGGAGGAAATGCTGGGACGTACATTTAACGGAATCGGGGAAGCAATCGATGGACTTGGTCCGATTGCAGATGCAGAAAAAAGGGATGTAAACGGACTTCCGTTGAATCCTGTCAGACGGGAGTATCCACGAAACTATATCCGTACCGGAATCTCGGCGATTGACGGTCTGACGACACTGATCCGCGGGCAGAAGCTTCCGATATTCTCGGGAAACGGATTGCCGCATGACCAGCTCGCGGCACAGATCGTAAAGCAGGCTTCACTTGGAGACGATTCGGATGAACAGTTTGCGGTTGTATTCGGTGCGATGGGAGTCAAGCATGACGTGGCAGAATTCTTCCGTAAGACATTTGAGGAAAGCGGTGTGGCAGATCATGTGTGTATGTTCCTGAATCTGGCAAATGATTCGGTGGTGGAGCGTCTGATCACGCCGAAGGTTGCGCTGACGGTAGCGGAATATCTGGCATTTGAGAAAAATATGCACATTCTGGTTATCCTGACGGATATGACTTCTTTTGCGGAAGCCATGCGTGAAGTGTCTTCTTCCCGTGGCGAGATTCCGTCAAGAAAAGGATATCCGGGATATTTATACAGTGAACTGGCCACGATCTATGAACGTGCCGGTATTGTGGACGGGGCAAATGGTTCCGTAACACAGCTTCCGATCCTGACCATGCCGAATGATGATATTACACATCCGATCCCTGACCTTACCGGATATATCACAGAAGGACAGATCGTACTGGACCGTAATCTGCACGGGCAGGCAGTCTATCCGCCGATCAGTATCCTGCCATCGCTGTCACGACTGATGAAGGACGGCATCGGAAAAGGATATACCAGGGAAGATCATCAGGATCTTGCGAACCAGTTATTCTCTGCCTATGCAAAGGTTGGAGAGGCGAGAAATCTGGCTTCGGTTATCGGAGAAGATGAATTGTCACCAATCGATAAACAGTATCTGAAGTTCGGTGAAGAATTCGAGAGACGCTATATTGGCCAGGGACCGGCGGAGAACCGGACGATGATGGAGACGCTGGATCTTGGCTGGGAACTGCTTGGACTTCTGCCGAAGGAAGAACTGGACCGTATTGATACGAAGCTGATTGAGAAGTATTGGAAGGATACGAAAGAGACATTGGAGACAGAAGAGTAGGAGGGATGCATATGGATCCGAGAGAATTTCCTACCAAAGGAAATCTGATGCTTGCAAAGAATTCTCTGATGCTTGCACGTCAGGGGTATGACTTGATGGATAAAAGCGGAATATTCTTCTGAAAGAGCTGATGGGACTGATCGATGAGGCGAAAGACATTCAGGAAGAGATCGATGCAACCTTTACAAAAGCATATGCCTGCCTGCAGCGTGCTAATATCGAACACGGGATCAGTAAAGTCCAGGAACTGGCATTTACTGTTCCAATCGAGGATTCGCTGAAGATGCAGACCAGAAGCATCATGGGAACGGAGATTCCGCACATCAAGTATGATGCGAAGCAGAATGATCTGACGTATTCGTTCAGCACGACACATGAGTCGGTGGATATTGCAAGAGAAGCTTTCCGGGAAGTGAAGGAACTTACGATCAAGCTGGCTGAGGTGGAGAACTCGGCGTACCGTCTGGCCGCAAATATCAAGAAGACACAGAAGCGGGCGAATGCGCTTAAGAATATTACGATACCGATGTATACGAATCTGGTGCATACGATCAGTAATGCGCTGGAGGAGAAGGAAAGAGAAGAATTTACACGGTTGAAGGTGATAAAGAGGATGAAAATGTAACGACAAATTTTGCAAAGTAATTCCACTTATCCCCAACAAAAGAGGAGTTATCCACGGGAAACTGTGGATAACTCCTCTTTTGTCTGATAATTCCGATGCATGAATCGACATAGAATGACAACGATTATAATGAACGGGATTTTTCTGTACTTACATTAATGCATTCGATTACAGCACCACGCATGCCGGCTTTTTCAAGAGCCTCGCAGCCTTCGATGGTTGTTCCGCCAGGGGATGTGACCATGTCTTTTAATTTCACCCGGATGTCGAGTGCGCCATAAAGAATGGCACCGCCCATATTGCCACATCCGATAATTCCGATTTTTTTGTGATCATAATAATTCCTCCTAGTTTGGTCATGAGATGTTTTAGAGCAGATATTTATAAAGTGTACAGTATGCAATGACAGGAGCTTTAAGGAGTCAGCTTGTGCAGTTCCCATGCTTTTTCGATACTTCCCGGAGTTTCCATCAATAATTTCGTTCCTTCTGCCATACATCTCGCAACGTAGAACATACCTTTCTGTCCGATAGTCATACCGGCCTGTCTGGCAGCAGCCCAGTGATGAAGCGGGGTACTTTTACACATCGTAGCGGCACTTAAGGTGATCAACGGGACGGTGTGGCTGACCTGTGAAGCGTCCGTGCCGATAGCGATCGGAACCGGTTCATCTTCAAGCGGTTCCAGGCCGGAGAATAGTGTCCCGTCATTGATGAGTCCGGCTTCTTCTGTGATCTGCTTTGCAAAATCCAGCTCTTCCGGTGTATAAGCCGGTGTCGGAACTCTGGTCATAGCATCGTAATATAATTCTGTCAGTACCCGGTTAACTTTCATCTCACTGCAGCTTGCGACCAGTTCGATATCGACGGTGGTGTCTGTCATAAGAGCGGCACCTCTGGCGCAGTTGTCTACACGTTCGCTTGCATCTTCGGTGCGGGAACGTAAGTAGGAGCGGATGAAATAATTTGTCTTTGCGATATCCGGAACAACATTTGCCGGAAGACCGTTATCAATGTAGGCATAATGCATACGGACATCTCCCGGTACGTGTTCACGGAGATAATTGACGCCTACATTCATGAGTTCGGCGGCATCCAGGGCGCTGCGACCTTTTTCAGGTGCTTTGGCAGCATGGGAACTAAGTCCGTGGAATGTGTAGTTCTTAATGTCCTGTGCCTGCCAGATATCGTTGCTGACACGGTTGCGGTCAAATGGATGCCAGGTAATAGCAACATCGAGGTCATCAAAGACTCCCTGATTGTTCATCATGATCTTGCCGGACATGATCTCTTCGGCCGGGCAGCCATAGACGCAGATTGTTCCGGCTGCACCGGTTGCTTCCATATCGGCTTTTAATGCACATGCCGCTGCGGCAACGGCTGTTCCAAGCAGGTTGTGCCCGCAGGCGTGTCCGACACCTGCCAGAGCATCGTACTCGGCCAGGAATCCGAGGATTGGTTTTCCGCCTCCCCAGACTGCGGTAAATGCGGTGTCGATACCGGCTGTTTTCCATGTTATTTTAAATCCCTGGCTTTCCAGATAATCTGCCAGGCATTTGGAAGAAAGTGTCTCCTGATATGCAAGTTCCGGGTGATGGAAAATGTAATCGGCAGTACGGACCAGCTCGTCCTGATGGTTGTCAAGCCATGTGGCAATCATATTGTCAGGTGTATGTTCAGTTGTTAGTGTATTCAAAATATAGATACCTCCTCATAGAATCGGGTGTTTATCTATCATTTAGCACAGGAAACAGGATGTAAATAGATTCATAGTTTCTTATATGAAAGTAAAACTATTCAACCGGATAAAGCCCGTTCAATACATCCAGATATTCCTGCCCGAATGTATCTACATTGACGCAATAATATTTCCCATATTCGGTAATGTTATGCTTTTTCCATGCTTCACACCATGCACATTTTGCAATGTAAGTCTGAAGTGTCGGTTCGGTGCGAAGCGTTCCGAAGTCCATTTGTCCGGCGTAATCTGGTTTCCATTCACCGTATGCCTGATTGGTCATGGTAGTCAGTTCATCACCGTGTGCGAGAGCATTTGCCGCCATGCGGGCACCCCGTTCATTTCCATAGGTAGTCATTCCGGCAAGGATTGCGTCTTTTCCGGCTTCACCGCATAATTCAAATTGCATGTTTGGCGAGAAATGCGAACATCATGGCGTGATGTTCGATTTTGCAACTGACAGGACAGACTTTATTTTCATTTTCATTCATATTAAAAACTCCTTTCGACATTTGTAAGTGATAATCTATTTATTACAATACTACATTGTAGTGAAAAAGTCTCGAGAAAAGGCTTGATAAAAAGGAAAAAAGCGGTATGATAGTAAAAAAGAAAAAAGCAATTTACTTAAAAAGTGAGAATAAAAGTTTGAAAAATTTAAAAGAGGAAAAAAAGTATGAGCAGGAAAAAAGTTAAAAAAATAGAAGACGAAAAAGATCGTGCACAGAGAAAGATTCTGATTGCAGCAGTCTGCATAGCAGCAGTGATCATAGGTGTGGGAATCGGCGGGCATGTTATAAAAAAGAATGCCGGTAAAACGATGACAACGGCCGAGACGGAAAGTAAAAGGCAGTATCAAAGAAAAAGCAACTGCAAAAAACTTACGATCAATGAGAATGAAACTGATGCATCCAATAAAGAAAATCAAGGCCAAAAAGATCAGGCAGCTGACAGAAGTGAATTTGCAGTTCAACCAGGAAGAAAAGTGGGTACAACAGAACAATCGGATGAAAAAGTTGTCTATCTGACGTTGGATGACGGACCGTCTAAGAATACGCAGGCGGTGCTGGACATTTTGGATAAATACAATGCGAAAGCAACGTTTTTTGTTACAGGAGCCATGCCGGAATATAAAGATATGATCAAAAAGGCTTATGATAAGGGACATACAATCGGAATGCATACATATTCTCATGATTACGCAAAGGTGTATGCATCTGTTGATGCATATTTTCAGGATCTTGACCAGATTGGACAGCTTGTAAAAGAAGAGATCGGCTATGTTCCGTGTTTTATCAGATTTCCGGGAGGATCTTCGAATACCATATCTGCAAGTTACACGAAGGGAATTATGACAACGCTTACGCAGGAGGTTCAGGCAAGAGGATATCAATATTATGACTGGAATGGAAGTTCGGGAGACGGGGCCGTGAGAACAACGGAACAGCTTGTGGATCAGGCAACCAGTTTCCATGACAATAATATCATCCTGCTGTCACATGATTCCGAGACAAAAGATACAACTGTGGAAGCGCTGCCGAAAATTATTGAATATTATCAGTCACAGGGATATGTGTTCAAAGCATTGGATCTTAACAGCTATGTTGCACATCATGGTGTGAATAATTAGTTATATATGTAGGGAAATGTGTTGATGGTTGTTGTACTTATGCTGAATAGAATAACGGAAGATCTGGCGGAAAACATGTAAATACAAAGAAGAAAAATGATGTTATCAACCAGAGTGAGACTACAAAGCCAGGTTCTGTCTCGTGAGGAGAACGGGTCTTGCCGGAAATATATTCAGACATTCCAAATGAAAATATTACACTGGAATAAAAAAGCAGGATGTCTAAGATCAGGAAATTCCGGCCGAGAATCCCGGAATATGTGTAAAAAACAGAAACAGTAAAAAACATTCCGAGAAGCACACCCAGATACCGACAGTAAAAGAATGGTAAAACAACCGGATGCAGAGACAGATATTCCCATATGCTTACAAATAAAAAAGGAAAATATAAAAGTTTCAAATGTTCCCACACGGATTCATTAACCGGGCAGAAAAGTGCAATGATTGGAGACTGCCCGGATAAAAAATACAGGAAATGATTCAGTGTTCCGAGAAAGGCAGCGACCAGGACAAAATGCAGAGCTGTGCCTTGAATGCAGGAGATAATCTCTGTGCAGACAGTATGAAAGATTTTTTTGAAATTGGTTGTAACATAATGGATAATATGCTTCATAAATTCAACCCCCATATCAATATATGAGAGCTGTGAAAAATAAAATAATAAGAAAAAAAATAAAAAAGTACTTCGATTAAACTTTAAAACTTATTATATAATAAATCTTGTCGTTACGGAGAACGTAACACAGACAATTGAAGATGCGCGATTAGCTCAGTTGGTAGAGCACCTGACTCTTAATCAGGGTGTCCAGGGTTCGAACCCCTGATCGCGCACTATCAAATCACTGTTTTTAGAGGCTTAGAGCTCTGGGGACGGTGATTTTTTGTGCCTGAAAATAGGGGCTTTAGGAGGGATAACACGGAAATTTTAAAAATATCCTATTCTCAAAATTCTCCTGTGCTATAATAGTCTAAAATATTGATTGACTATGAGGAAATACAGATGGAGCAAATATTAATCCTAGAGGACGATACAGCCTTAAATCAGGGACTGTGCAAGGCATTAAAGACAGAGAGCCGAAAGCTTGTCTCCTGTGAGACTGTAAAAGCTGCAAGAGACCAGTTCCTGTGCGGCTGTCCGTCTCTCATATTACTTGACATAAATCTGCCGGATGGAAGCGGGCTTGATTTTTTACAGGAACTAAAAAGGAACTATCCAGATATACCGGTTATTCTCCTGACCGCAAACGATACCGACATGGATATAGTAAAGGGGTTGGAGCTTGGCGCAGATGACTACATCACAAAGCCTTTTTCCTTGTCAGTATTAAGGGCAAGGGTAAATACCCAGCTTAGAAAGGCGGAAAGCTTACAGGCACATACCTCTGCCAGTGTATACAGGAAGGGCTGCTATGAATTTGATTTTGAGAGAATGATATTTTTAGTAGATGGACAGGAAATCGAGCTTAGTAAGACCGAGCAGCGTCTTTTGAGGCTTCTGGTTCAAAATGAGGGCATAAACCTCCGCAGAGATTTTCTCCTGGACAGAGTCTGGAATGACAGCGCGGAATTTGTGGATGCCAATGCCCTCTCTGTGTCTGTCAAGAGGCTCAGGGACAAGCTTGGTATACCGGACAGCATTAAAACAGTATATGGAATAGGATATAGATTTGAATGAATGACTATAACACAGCCATCTGTATAGTGGGCATATGCCTTGTAATTACAGCACTTGTAATTTTAATCAATCATCTGCGCACGAAGAAAACCATTGATACAATAGAAAATATGTTAAATGAGGCAGTCAAAGGGAATTTTTCTGAAAAAAGCTTTGACGAGACACGCTTATCCTCGCTTGAGACCAGGTTCGCTCATTATCTGAGTGCTTCTGTGGTATCTGCCAGAAATGTGGAACTGGAAAAGGATAAAATAAAATCGTTGATTGCGGATATTTCCCACCAGACCAAAACTCCCATAGCCAATCTGCTCTTATACAGCGAGCTATTGCTTGAGGAGGATACGGGCAATTTATCAGCCCAGATGTGTGAAAATATTGTTCAGCTTCATGCCCAGTCGGAAAAATTGCAGTTTTTAATCGACTCTCTGGTGAAGCTGTCAAGACTTGAAACGGCATATTGCAGCTCGCCCCACAGGCAGAAGCGCTTAAGCCGATGCTGACACTGGCTGTAAAAGAGACAGAGTCCAAAGCCAGGGCCAAGGGGCTTGAGCTTATACTCCATGACATGGATGAAAAGCTTATTTTGACAGCAAGTGGACTTTGGAAGCC
>ENA-OPZD01000315-OPZD01000315.1-human-gut-metagenome-genome-assembly--contig:-NODE-315-length-13356-cov-4.848137_pt1 | contig 13356 bp, 17 predicted proteins | sample MGYA00242479_ERZ504495 | MGnify/ENA primary metagenome ERZ504495 (study PRJEB26092, sample SAMD00036286) | human gut metagenome | host: Homo sapiens | study: EMG produced TPA metagenomics assembly of... | reverse complement strand
CTGCGATCGCTGAAATAAATGTTGATATGACTGAAATCACATGGTAGAATAACGGCATAGCAATATTTTAGAAAAAATGGTTTAGAGGTTAAAAGATGGCGGTCAGTTATAAAAAATTATGGAAATTACTTATCGATAGAGATATGAAAAAGAAAGACTTATGTGAGGCTGCAGGTATCAGTCATGCTTCAGTGGCGAAACTCGGAAAAATGAAAATGTTACAACAGATGTGCTGGTGAAAATTTGCACTGCCTTAAAATGTGATATTAGTGATATCATGGAAATAATAGAGATTGAAAGGGAAAAGGCGTGATGGAACAAGTTTTAAAGAAAGAAAAACAGATACAGGCAAAGCCTATTATGAAATGGGCCGGTGGGAAGACCCAGATGTTAGGGGATATCATGCCTAAAATTCCTCAGAAATATGGAAAATATATAGAGCCATTTATTGGTGGTGGTGCACTGTTTTTGCATTAAGTCCGGATAAATCAATAATCGCAGATAGTAATCCGGAATTGATTAACATGTATCGACAAGTTGCTGATAATGTAGAGGCTGTTATTTCATATCTAAAGAAATATAAAAATACTAAAGAAGATTTTTATGAAGTACGTTCGTTAGATTGGCTCAAAATTGAAAAAAGAAGAAGCAGCAGCGAGAACGATTTATTTGAATAAAACATGTTTTAATGGTTTATATCGTGTCAATAAGAAGGGACAGTTTAACGTTCCGTTTGGTAAATATAAAGCTCCAAACTTTTTGCGATGAAGAAGCTTTATTCGCTGCATCAGATGTGCTGAAAAAAGCAACTATAACATGTGGAGATTATTTGTCAGTATTGAAAGAATATGCAGAACCGGGAGATTTTATCTTTTTAGATCCCCCGTACTTGCCGATTTCAGAATATTCGGATTTTAAGAGATATACAAAAGAGCAATTTTATGAAGAAGATCATGTAGAATTAGCAAAAGAGGTCAAAAGATTACAGGAATTAGGCTGCCATGTAATATTGACCAATTCTAATCATCCATTGGTTCATGAGCTATACGCAGATTATAAGATTGAGGTTATCCAAACCAAAAGGTATATTTCCTGCAATGGAAGTAAAAGAAAAGGCGAGGATATTATAGTAGATATTTTGCCAAAACAAAAAACTATGTTAAAAATAGTTCCGAAACCTTTACCTGAACAGGTAATGAAATATCCGGCCACTAGATATATGGGCTCTAAAAGTAAATTATTACCTCAAATTTGGGCTGTTGCTTCACAATTCAATTTTGACTCAGTAGTGGATCTGTTTTCTGGCTCTGGTATTGTAGGTTATATGTTTAAAGCTCAGGGAAAGACTGTAATTAGCAATGACTATATGGCAATGTCAGCAACTTTTACCAAGGCAATGGTAGAAAACAATAATGTTGTATTGCCATTGGACGAGGCGAAAAAAATTATTGATTGAAAAAGAGAGTCTGATCATTTTGTAGAAGAGATATTTCGAGGCTTATATTATAAAGATGAGGAAAATAGGCTAATAGATGTTTTGCGGACTAATATTGCTGCTATTAGAGATCAATATAAGAAAGCAATTGCAATGACAGCATTGATTAGAGCTTGTACAAAGAAAAGACCAAGAGGAATTTTTACATATACTGGAGATCGGTATAATGACGGAAGAAAAGATTTGCAGAAATCTTTAGAACAGCAATTTTTTGGAAGCAGTGGAAAGTATCAATAATGCAATTTTTGATAATGGTTGTGAAAATAAATCTAAACATGGAGATGCAATGGAAGTAAAAATTAAACATCCAGATTTAGTATATATTGATCCACCGTATTATTCTCCACTGTCAGATAATGAATATGTACGTAGATATCATTTTGTTGAAGGTCTGGCACGAGATTGGAAAGGTGTCGAAATACAGGAAAATACAGTAACAAAGAAATTTAAGTCATATCCGACACCGTTTTCAACTAGAAAAGGTGCTGCAGATGCATTCGATAAGTTGTTTAAAAAGTTTTCCGACAGTATTTTGATTGTATCTTATTCTTCTAATAGTCAACCAACACAAGATGAAATGGTTGCACTTATGTCTAAATACAAAGAACATGTAGAGGTAGTTCCAATAGATTATACATATTCTTTTGGAAATCAGAAACATGCTAAGACAAATCGAAATAAGGTACAGGAATATTTATTTGTTGGATTTAACGGAGAAGATGTATGGCAAAAGCAAAAACTACAATTAAAAAAAATAACTCAAAATGACATGGGAGTGCACGAAGATATTTAAAACGGGTGAAATAGAGAAAAGAATTGTAAAAGATCCTATTGATATTTGGTCAATAGGCAATACTGGCGTAAGAAATCCGTGGCGAATACCAGGTGGATATAAAGTATATGTTGAATCTAACCAGGTTGGAAAAATTCGGACTGCACAAGAACAAAAATTGTTTAAAGAAAAATTTATTATTAGCAGGGGAAATTGGTGGAGATCCTAAGAAAGATGCAGACGCCAGTATTACGAGAAAATATCGTTTTGATGTTTAATAAATACGGTTTTGCATATCCAGAAGTCTTAAAAGAAAGATGGATTTTCTCAAAAAGAGATAGGAAAATTGATGATATTACACCAGCTGGATGGGCATTTTATCATGCAAATACTATTCAAGCTCAACAAGAATGCTTTTTGAGAGGGCTAGTTGTTCAAATGGAACCATTAGGTGAAAGAGAGACATATTCTCCATTACGGTGGGTATTGAAGATAATGTTTGATTTGTTTGAACGTACAGGTGACTATAAAATTAATTATATAGAATTTGCGGTATGTGTACAAACAAGTTCACCTAAATATGAACTGGAAACAGTTGTAAATAAAATTTTGGAAATTAGAGGTAGAAGAAAGAAATATATTAACAAAAAAGAAATTTGATAGAGATTTAATACATAATGCTTGGAAGCATTATTTTAAAGAAGAGAAAAATTTTCATGAATATGCAGACATGAATTTAAGATATTTAAGTGCAAGTGGAATTTTAAAGCGATCTGGAAGAGGAATAACTGTAATGCCGGAATATAAGTCTCTTGCATATGAATTGACTAAAAATGTAATTAGTGATGCAACATTAAAGGAAAGGTACAAATTACTTTGCCAAGGAGCTCCGTTACCAACAGATAATACAGAGATTGCTAAAAAGGTGTTGGAAGATTTAATAAACGAATTGGAAATGTACAATATTAAATATGAAATACCTGATATTACATTAGACAATTCGAAAAATATCAATATTGTAAGAAGTAATCTAAAACAAAATATTGATCATTATAAAGAAGAAAAATATGCACAAAATCAAAGAGAATGTTGGTATGAAATATACGAGTATATGAAATTACTGATTTCAAATAATGGAAAAAGTAAAGAATTGGGAGAAGATTATATAATAAATGTTCCAAAAGCAGAAGCCGCAGCATATTTGGAATGGATTTTGTGGAGAGCTTTTTTGGCGATAGATCATATAGTTAATAAACCATATGATGCTAGAGGGTTTAATGTAGATCAAGATTATTTACCAATCGGAACTGCACCAGGTGGAAAACCAGATATGATTTTTGAATTTGATGATTATGTTATTGTTGTTGAAGTAACATTATCTACAAATTCTAGACAAGAAGCTATGGAAGGAGAACCTGTTAGGAGACATGTTGCTGATTTGGTACAGAAATATAAAAAACCTGTTTATGGTTTGTTTGTAGCAAATAAAATTGATTCTAATACAGCAGAGACATTTAGAATGGGTGTTTGGTATACAACACAAGATGAACGTTTGGAATTACATATTGTGCCGTTAACATTGACACAATTTAGTGAATATTTTAAATTTATTTTACAGAAAATTTTGCGGAACCGCAAAAAATCGTAGACCTTATGTGTAATTGCGAAAATTATCGAAAAATATGTGAAGGTCCAGAATGGAAAAAGTGTATAAATGAAGTTGTTCAAATAATGACAAAAAGGTAGTGAAAACAATGGAAGAACAATATAAAAAAAACTTTCGATCAAATGGTTGATTCATTAAAAATGTATCAACGATATGAATTAAAAGATAAAAATAGAAAAGATATATTAGACAAGGTATATGTAGATCCTATTGAAAATGATGGTATTTTAAATTTATGTTTGAAAGATAATACAACTGTACTTATAGGCAGACGTGGTACAGGAAAATCAACTATCTTTATGCGGATGCAGAATGAATTACGTAAACAGAATGATATAATGACGTGTTATATAGATGTAAAAAGCATATTTGATGTTGCGAAAAGAAATTATATTACAATCAATTATTTAAAAACCAGCAATTTAGAAGAAATTGAGCAATATTCAATACAAAGGCAATTTTATTTTAGATTTTGTAGATGAACTTATAAAATGAAATATGTAAAAATTATGATACAATTTGGGAGAAATTTAAACAAAGTTACATATATCTAAATCACAAAAGGCTATAGATAAATTGAAAAATATACGAAAAGGAATACAAGATAATAATCATTTAAGCAACATTGAAATGCAAACTTTGCAAGAAGTAATGCATTCGAATGTAGATAATATGTCGTATTGTGACAAAAGGTCTATGAAAATGGATATTTCATTGAGCAAAAAGAAAAATATTCTAAATGCAGGCGGAAACAGGGAAAATACCTTATCAGAGGGAGAAGAAAACGGAAAAAATATAACAGGGTTTTTGCAAGAATATTTGAAATAACATCAATAGTAACAGAAATAAAAAGTATATTACAAGAATTATCAATGCGAAGATTGTTTCTAATTTTAGATGATTATTCAGAGATAGAGCAGACTTCATTGGTTATGTTTTGTGATTTGCAAATTCTGCTCGAACGGTACGCCTATTCTGAAATTAGCGGTACATCCATTCTGATTTAGCGGTATGCGTTTTCTGCTCAAAGCGGTACGTTTTTCCTTTATTATTGTGATGTAACTATTATTCATCACAGTGCAAAGGAGGAACTATTATGCACGACTACAATACTATTCTTGGAGTCATAGAACTTCGACTCAGTAAAGTCAGTTATGACGCCGTACAAAAACGTTACCGGATTGGACGAAGCGGGATTGCATTAATCATGAACCGTTACAATGATTCAGGATTATCACTGGATGATCTTCGACAAATGCCAGCTTCAAAGGTGGTTGATCTCATCTATCCAAAAGAAAACCTTCGACATAAGGATATTCCATTACCTGATTTTGAAAAAATACATGAGCAGATGATCCAAATGGGAAAACATGCCGACTTGAGCTTTCTATGGATTGATTATAAAAAAGAGCATCCCAACGGTTACCAGCTTGCTCAGTTTTATAAGCTGTATCGTGATTTCCTGGTAGATACATATGGTACTTCAAAAACATCTATGCCTGTAGAGCGGATCCCTGGTGAAAAGATGTATATCGATTGGTTATGAGTAGAATGTCATAACCAGTCTTATGAGAAGAGAAAAGTTATGAGAAGAGATGGCGCTAATTCACGATTTTCAATCTATTTCTTCGTATTTTACTTCTCATAACTTTTAAATCAAATATACCTGCTATACTGAATGTACTTGGCAAATGAAAGGAGAAAATTATGAACAGCGCTAAGTACATCGAAATATTTAAAAATGGACAGAAAGAAGGAATCAGGGATGTGACTGTCAAACGAAAACTCCAGACCGTGAGAAAATTCCTAAGTTATCTTGAAGACGCTCAGACAGATGATCTGCAGAACATTGATAGAAAGAATGTTTATGAGTTTGTGAACAGTCTGGATTACAGATCTCAAACCATCAGCGGGGTTCAGTTTACTCTCAGGCAATTCTTTAATATCATGTATGAACAGAGGCTGTCGTCTTTTGATGGATACCAACTGTTTCCAATGATCACTACTGACAAAAGAGATTCTATCCTATCCTACTATTCGCCAGAAGAGATTAAAATTCTGGTCGAAAGTATTGACACTGCAAAAAATGTGGCATCAGGGACAAATGCATGATCCTTATCGCTGCGGAATGCGGTCTGAGGTCAAGTGATATCATATGGCTGAGATTTGATGAAATCAACTGGGATAAAAAACTCATCAGCAAAACCCAACATAAAACCGGCATCCATGTGAATGTCCCGTTTACGGAACAAGTACAGTTTCTCCTCCTGGACTATCTGAAGAATCACAGGCCTGATGTGAGATCGGAATACATCTTTATAAATACTGTCACTAACTCTGCTTTTACTTCAGCCAAGATACTCACACAGATTGTTTATAAAAATTTTGAGAAAGCAGGTATCGAACGGAGATGCCGGAAACGTGGTGCCCATACATTAAGGCATTCCCTGGCGACTACGATGCTCGCAAATAATACTCCTGTGCCCGTTATTACCGGGGTGTTAGGGCATGCCAGTTCCAGGACAACACAGAAATATCTTTCCATTGACGTAGACGGACTCAGGAAAGTATCACTGGAGGTGCCGGAATGAAAGAAATCACAAAGAAGGAATTCACCGGCATATTTAAAGAAGAGTTTGAAAACTTCCTGCGATATAAAAACGCTTTGGGATACTATAAGAAAATAGAGGGAAACCTTCTCTACGACTATCTGGCATTAAACCGGTTCCTTGACAGCTACAAGCTGGAAGAAATTGCCCTTACGGAAGAAATGACATTCGCATATGTGAAAACAGCTGAACATCTTTCACAGTCGACAAGACATCACCGTGAATGCAATATCAGGCAGTTTGCGAAATTCCTGAAAAGCCAGGGCTATGAAAATATCTATATCCAGTATGACTGTACAGTAAAAATGCCAAGAGATTATATTCCATATGTTTTTTCTAATGCTGAGATGAAGAGAATCTTTTCAGTCATAGATTCCAGGGAAAGCGCCTATGACCGCTATGACTCACGGCTTTTTTTCAGACGCTTATCAGGCTGCTGTACTGTACAGGGCTGAGACTGGGGGAGGCATTGGAACTTAAAATCAGTGACATTGACTTTACAGATAACATTATCATTGTCAACAGCGGAAAAGGAAACGTATCCAGACTGGTTCCATTCAAGGCTTCCCTTAGCAAATGGCTCATAAATTATAATAGGAAAAAATCAAAGCCTGGCGATACATATTTTTTGAATCTCCGTCAGGGGGCCGGAGATGCAACCACAGCATAACAACAACATTCAGAAAAAACATCCTTCCTAAGGCAGGGGTCAGCCTTGCTTCTGTCAATGGACATAGCAGAGGTCCATGTATCCATTCATTGCGCCATACGTTTGCATGCAACGCCCTGGATCAGATGATAAAAGAAGGAAAAGACCCTTATTGCGCTTTGCCATATCTGAGTGTATACCTTGGGCATACGGATATAACAAATACAGAAATATATCTCAGGCTTACCATGGAAAGGTATGACGAGGTTATAAATGTCGGGCATTATATTTACGAGAGGGTGTTGGGAGGAGGCAGTGATGACTGATTTTGCGAGACTTATGAGTGATTACTTTGTTAAATACCTTGCAGGACAGAAAGGCTCCGGAAGCAACACTATGAAAACATATCGTGATACTTTCGTGCAGTTGTTGGAATTTATGGATGAGAAGAAACATATCAGGGCTGACTGTATCGAAGTGGACAGTTTCAGCTACGACATTATTAATGAGTTTCTGGAGTATCTTGAAAAAGAGAAAAGAGTATCCATATCTACCAGAAATAACCGTCTTGCTGCGATAAGATCATTTTTCAAGTATACGGGCTACCATGAACCAAAGTACCTGAATATTTCGACTTCCATCCGTGAAATATCCAAGAAGAAAACAGAGGGCCGACAGATGAACTATTTGTCAGTCAATGCAATGGAACATTTTCTGAACAGTTTTGATAAAACTGACCATAAGGAGCTGCGATGCTTCTGCATTGTGCTCCTTCTTTACGAGAGTGGTGCCAGGGTTACAGAATTATGCAACGTGCGCAGATATGATCTCCATCTCGAGAAACCTTACACTATGATTCTGCATGGGAAGGGAGATAAAATAAGGTCAGTTCCATTGGATGGGCTTGTAGCTGACGTGATAAGCAATTATATACAGAAATATAGAGTAGATGACAACGACTTTCTTTTCTTTAATACCAGAAGGGAAAGGCTGACCAGAGAAGGTGTAAATTATATCGTGCATAAATACTTTGAAAGAGCCAGGCTGAAAGAAGCATCGATTTACCCCGCCGCTATTTCAGCACATTGCCTCCGCCATACGAAAGCAATGCATCTTTTGGAAAATGGGGTAAACCTGATATATATAAGAGATCTCCTCGGTCACACATCCGTGACTACGACAGAGATCTATTCCAAAGCAAATCCGGAAGTAAAAAGAAAACACATCGAAGATGCATCCCGAATACGGGACATCAGCCTTGATTATTCCACGGAAGAAAAAGAAGAACTTCTGGAATGGCTCAAAAATAGTATTTAAAAATAAGTTATGAGAAGTGAAATCAAAAAACAGAAGGAGAAATAAAGAAAACAGAATATACTTCTCATAACTTTTCTCTTCTCATAAGACTGGGTAGGCGACCAGCCGGAACTGCTACTGGACACAACTACTGGCGAACTTCGAAAAGTTCATATTTTTACGACTACACTTGGTTTTAGCAGTCTTGTTTATGCAGAGATCTTTCTGGATGAGAAACTTCCACATTTTATTGCTGGCACAGTACATGCACTGTCTTATTATGGGGCTGTTCCTAAATATCTTGTCCCAGACAATCTGAAAACAGCCGTTACCAGGCATAGCAAAGATGAACTTGTGCTGCAGGCAGCTTTTTCAGATCTGGAAACTTTCTATGATACGATTATTCTGCCTCCACCGCCAAGGAAACCGAAAGGCAAACCAACAGTTGAAAATCATGTGCGTTTCTTGGAGACGCATCTGGTAGAAGAATTAAAGAAAGATACTTATACCTCTCTGGAAGCTCTGAATGCTGCGGTCAAAAAGATCGTAGCGGACATCAACCAGCGTCCTTTCCAGAAAAAATCTGACATTCGGAAATCCCGCATGAATGGATTCGAAAAGTACGACAAACCGCGTATGAACCAGCTTCCAGGCGAAAGTTATACACTTTGTGATTATAAATACTTTCTTAAAGTTCCAGATAATTACCACCTTGAGTATGATGCCCACTACTATTCTGTATTGTATACCTACAAAGGGAAGTCTGCAATTCTTAAGGCTACAATGACGGAGATACGGATCTGTGATGAGTATAACCGGCTGATCTGCCGCCATCCAAGATCTTACCGTGATTTTCCTCTTTACATTACAGATGACAATCATATGCCTCCAGAACACCTGTATTACAAAGAAGTGAATGCACATGACGGAGCTTATTACAGACGGTGGGCATCTGTTTATGGAGAATCTATGGTAACTCTTATTGACAGGATACTCCGCAGTTCCAAGCATGAGGAACAGGCATACAACAGCTGTGCCGGTGTGCTCCATTCCTGTAAAGATGTTCCTCACAGGCTGGTTCAGGAGGCTGCTGAGAAATGCGTAGAAGCCAATGCCTGCAAGTATTCTTATTTCAAGAAAGTACTTAGCATGGTTCAAAATAATCATTCCAGCAGCGCTATAAACGGAACCGGAAAACTTCCTTCCCATACAAACATCCGTGGAAAGGAGGCATACAAATGAGTTCATCCCATGACATTACATTAACACCTCAGGAACAGGCTCTGATCATGCGTCTGAAAAGTTTCCGTGTTCCAGAAATGGCACATATCCTGGAAGAACAGTTGAAAGATCCCAATGCAGATCTAAACACTTTTTTGGAACGCATGACAGCAATGGTTGATGCAGAGTGGCAGGCGCGGGCAGATAAACGTTTTAATCGTCTGATGAAAGAAGCGCATCTGCGATACCCGGCGGCAGATCTTGACGAAACTATTTACCGTCCAGAACGTCAGCTTGATACCCAGACAATAGAGCGACTGAGTACCTGCCACTGGATAGAGGAAGGAAAGAATCTCATTGTAACAGGATCTTCCGCCAGTGGAAAAACTTATCTAATCAATGCTTTTTGTGTAACTGCAATGAAGCAGTCTAAGAGTGTAAAGTATATAAAAGCGAACACTCTTATGAGCGAAATGGAACAGGCACGTATCAAATCCACAAATCTGGATTACCTGAATAAGCTGACCAAGCTGGATCTTCTTGTGATCGATGATTTTGGCCTTATGGATCTCGATCTTGATAAATGCCGGGATCTTTTTGAAGTCCTTGACACCAGGGATGGAAGAAAATCAACTGTAGTCATCTCACAGTTTCCAGTCAGTACATGGTTTGATATGTTTGCTGATAATACCTACGCTGATGCGTGCCTTACACGAATCACAGATAAACATCATACATATCGTCTGGAGATGAACGGTATAAATATGCGTGAAACAGAATGATATCATCTAGCGGTACTTCGTACCGTTAAAAATGGAATAGCAGTTCCGCAGTAGCGGAACTGGCATTCCGTTTAAGCATAATTTGCAGTGATTTGATTGTTAATACGTTACATAATAATTCTGATAATTTTGTAAAGTTAAAAATATCTGCTTATCCAGGTAGAGTTGAACTAGGTGAATTAGACAGACAAAAGGTAGATATACGATATTTGGATTACTTTCAGCTGTATGCTGGAGATAAAAGAAATGAAATGGAAAGCATGGCCGTAGCATATACAGAAAGATTAATGGATACAAGACTAAAAATATATACAGGAAAAGATTTTGATTATTATTTTTGATACGACTAAAAACATCAAAAGAAGAGTACTGTAAATATTTGTTCAATATGACAATGAATGTAGTAAGACATATTGGACTTATATTAGATTACGCGCAAGAGTTATCTATAATTCAGGGAGAACGAATTACATTAAATATTTTAAATGAAGCATCGAAACGTTTTTATAAAGAAAGATTAGTGCAATTTTTTGAAGAAAGTAAAACGGCAAAGATGACATATAATGAACGAATTGAGTCATTAGAATTGAACAAATTATTTAAATCAAATCATCATAAAGAAAAAAACTATTAAAAACAAAATATTAGAACAAACCAATATACGGCAGTAATATTTCAAAAAGAGCGTAATAATCCATATACGAGTCATTTTTTATATTGCACAAGAATTAGAGCCTTATTTAGGTAGTTTAGAATTGAATTTCTTTATTAGTAAATATAATGAAATGTCAAATAAGTCAGGAAAAAAAGTTTCTATTTATGCACTTAATTATGGATTATGTATGGATGAAAATCTAAGATGGGGAAAACCAAAGGGAAATGAATACCGTACATACTTTATTGAGTCGCCCTTTAATTTCACTCCAGTTATTAAAAAATTTTTTTGTCAGAAAATAAAAAATATATTGTGAAAACTGTATGCATGAGTTTAGCGAAGAAGAGTATAATCTAATGAAAAAATACGGTGGTACTTGCCTAAAATGTGGTTGTAAAAATAGTATACAGGAGAAAAGGGTACTTTCGGATGAAGAACGAAGTGAAATAGAAGAAATAGAAAAAAAGGATAATTTATTGGAGAGAGAGCAATATCAGTTGCTGAAATTGTTACAATATAGTAGAAAAGATAAAACAGCAACGGAGTTAGCACAAGAATTGGATGTGAGTTGGCAAAAATAGGATGGATAGCAAAAAATAGAGGAAGATTATTGTTACCTAAAAAAAGAACCACGAAAGGGAAAAATGTATTACGTTTTATCTGATTTGGGAAGAGAATATTTAGATTCGATAACACCATGATAACAAAATCAAAAAAATAATACAGACACAACGGAAAATCCGGATTTTCCCACACGAATCACACGAAAAACCACCATTTGTACACCGCAATACATCGGTCTGATATCGTGAAGGTGGACGTACTGTAGGATCAGGACGTGTTGCTACAATCATCGAATAATTAAAAAGATGAATAAATTTTGAGGGATTGCCGTAAGGCAGTCCCTTTTTTGCATGACAGGTTGCCAGTTTTGTATGATAAAATATTTTTGTATTTTAAGTAAGAGAGAAAAGGGATAACTACAAAATGTTAAAACAGTCTTACACATTTCAAAGTCCAATCGGTATCCTGACAATTTCAGAAGCAGATGGATATCTGACAAATCTTTTTTAGAAACGGAAAATGTTATTTTGTTATCGGAGAAGCAATCCGAACATCGCTATCATCTGCATTCGGATGTTCTATATGAAACGTACTGCCAGATTCGGGAATATTTCGCGGGAGAGCGAAGGAATTTTACAATTCCAATCAAGGCAGAAGGGACAGCGTTTCAGAAGCGAGTATGGGAAGAGTTACGCAAAATCCCATATGGGGAAACGAGGAGTTATGCAGAGATTGCAGCAGGTATAGGAAATCCGAAAGCAGTCCGCGCAGTCGGACAGGCAAATAATCGAAATCCGATTTTCGATCCTTGTTCCATGCCACCGTGTGATCCATAAGAATGGAGATATATCTGGATTTGGATGTGGGGATGATGTGAAGCGATATTTACTGGAACGGGAAGGGAGAAGAAACGAGAGATAGAAATGAGAGCAGATGGGATTATTTTTGATGTGGACGGTACGCTGTGGGATTCGACAGAGATCGTGGCAGGTGCATTGGAATCAGGCGATCATAGAAGAGGGGATCACAGACGTTCATTTAACTGGAGAGATTTTAAAGGGATTATTCGGGAAGACGATGGATGTGATTGCGAGAAATATTCTTCCCGAGGCTACAGAAGAACAGAGGGAGCGTATCCTGGAGAGATGCTGTCGATATGAGCACGAGGCGCTGGCTGCCAGTGAAGAGGACATTACTTATCCACAGGTAATAGAAGTTATACGAACACTGGCAGAGAGGTATCCTCTGTTTATTGTCAGCAACTGTCAGAGCGGTTACATTGAGTTATTCTTAGAGAAGACAGGGCTTGGCAAGTTTTGTGACAGATATGGAATGCTTTGGGAATGCAAAAACGTCCAAAGGGAGAGAATATCAGAAGCGTGCAGATAGAAATGGACTAGATTTTCCGGTCTATGTCGGAGATACGCTCGGGGGACTATGAAGCTGTGAGATTGCCAAGGTACCGATGATATTTGCGGGATACGGGTTCGGTGAGGCGCCGGATGCTGAGGCAGAAATAGGGGCAGTTTCAGGAACTTCTTGAGATCTTTTTAAGAGCAGTTTATATACTTTTTTACAAAAGGATAAAAGGATATAAGAAAATGAACTTTTGCAAAACAGGATATGATATGAGAAAAATAATAAGAG
>ENA-OPZD01000314-OPZD01000314.1-human-gut-metagenome-genome-assembly--contig:-NODE-314-length-13360-cov-2.600695_pt1 | contig 13360 bp, 13 predicted proteins | sample MGYA00242479_ERZ504495 | MGnify/ENA primary metagenome ERZ504495 (study PRJEB26092, sample SAMD00036286) | human gut metagenome | host: Homo sapiens | study: EMG produced TPA metagenomics assembly of... | reverse complement strand
AAAAGACCGAAACTCCGGTGAAGCCATCCACGGAGAACCTGGACAAGGCCGTGGCCGAAGCCGGGAAAATCAATCGCGATGAGTACACCAACGAGTCGCTCGCCAAACTCGATCAGGCGCTTGCCGCAAGTTTTTTGAATTTTTCTTTCTATCTGAAAATTCAAATAATTTAATAAATGCCAGGAATAATCTTTATCTGACTGTTCCCGGCATTTTATTCTTTACTTACTCAGCGTCGTCTTTCTTCTCTTCCTTTGCCACTACTGCAATTCCGAGTTCCTCCAGCTGTTTTGCATCTACATGTCCCGGTGCTTCTGTCATCAGGTCAGATGCATCTTTTACCTTCGGGAATGCGATCACATCACGTATACTGTCCTGTTTTGCCATCAGCATAACCAGACGGTCCAGACCGTAAGCCAGTCCTGCGTGCGGCGGTACTCCGTATTTGAATGCTGTCAGGAGGAATCCGAACTGCTCCTGAGCCTGTTCTTCCGTAAATCCAAGTACTTTGAACATCTTGCTCTGAATATCCTGATCGAAGATTCTGACACTTCCGCCACCGATTTCATTACCATTTAATACGATATCGTATGCTTTCGCACGCACTCTTCCCGGATCACTGTCGATATACTGAAGATCTTCTTCCATCGGCATCGTAAACGGATGATGCATTGCCGTAAAGCGGTTCTGTTCTTCACTCCACTCAAGAAGCGGGAACTCTGTTACCCACAGGAATTTGTATTCGTTTTTATCAAGGAGTTCCATCTGGCGGGCAAGTTCCAAACGAAGTGCTCCAAGTGTATCCCATACAACTTTATTCTTATCTGCCGCGAATAATAACAGGTCACCGTTCTCTCCGCCCATTGCCTCGATCAGCGCTTTCATCTCGTCATCTGTCATAAATTTGGCAAATGAGGATTTTACAGTTCCGTCTTCATGGATTGCAATATAGGCAAGTCCTTTTGCGCCGTAATCTTTCGCAAAATCAACCAGCTTGTCGATCTTCTTGCGGGCCATTCCACCCTGTCCTTTGGCGTTGATACCGCGAACAGTTCCACCATTTTCAATTGCATTTTTGAATACAACGAACTCGCAATCTTTTACAACATCTGTAACATTCGTCAGTTCCATACCGAAACGGATATCCGGCTTGTCAGAACCAAAGCGATCCATTGCCTCCTGCCATGTCATTCTCTGGATTGGAAGGGATACTTCTACCCCCAGTACTTCTTTGAATAATTTTGCAAGCAGTCTTTCATTTACCTCGATGACATCATCAACATCTACAAAAGATAACTCCATATCAATCTGTGTGAATTCCGGCTGACGGTCTGCACGTAAGTCTTCGTCACGGAAACATTTTGCAATCTGAAAATATCTGTCATATCCGGAGCACATCAGTAACTGTTTGAATAACTGCGGCGACTGCGGCAGTGCATAGAACTGTCCCTGTTGGATACGGCTCGGTACCAGGTAATCTCTTGCTCCTTCCGGTGTACTCTTGATCAGAACCGGTGTCTCAATCTCCAGAAATCCTTCTTCTGCAAGGAACTGACGTGTCAGAGTTGCAACTTTACTTCTCATCATCAGATTGCGCTGCAGATCCGGTCTCCTGAGGTCCAAATATCTGTATTTCAGACGTACTTCTTCTTTTGTCTTGGAATTTTCTTCAATGTGGAACGGAGGTGTCTCTGACTCGGAAAGAATACGGAGTTCTTCCGGAAGTACCTCAATTTCACCTGTTGCAAGATGATCATTCACCGCACCGGAACGCTTTGCAACCGTTCCCACGATTGCTACTACATATTCTGCACGAAGCTTTGCTGCTTTTTCGATCAGCGCTGCTTCTGATTTTCCTTCTTCAAATACCACCTGAATGATACCGGAGCGATCTCTGACATCTACAAATACCAGCTCCTTTGTTGCGGTTCTTCTGTACCCATCCCATGATGGTAACTTTTTCTCCTACATTGGCTGCAGATAATTCTGCACATCTATGGGTTCTTTTTCAACCCTTTCATTGATTCTGCCATGTTCTTTTTTCTCCTTTTTCGGCGTCTTTACGCCGTGATTTATTGTTCTCTAAAACATATTATAAGTTCTCTACGGAATCTGCATAGCAATCCACGATTTCTATATAACCATCTTCTGCCAGTTGTTCTTTCTGGAATTTCTTATTCTTTTTCATGTTGACGATCAGAACCTGTTTTCCTGCCTGACGGTCTGTCTTTGCAAGTGACATTACTTTTAAAAGACCTTCTTTTGTCATCTTCTTTTCTAACAGATATGCTTTCTTCTCTTTTACAGTCGGAACTTCATATCCATTTTCCAGGAGCAGCATAACAATTCTCTCGAATCCGATGGAGAATCCACACGCAGGTGTATCCTGTCCGGTAAATTTACCGATCATCTTATCATAACGTCCGCCTCCGGCTACTGATCCGCCGAAGTCATCCATTGTTACTTCAAAGATCGTTCCTGTGTAGTAAGACTGTCCTCTTACAAGTGTCGGGTCGAATTTGATATTAAATTCGCATTCCTTTGCAGTCTCAACGCTGGAAATGATCATTTCCATACTGTCTGCTGTCTCTCCACTTAAGCAGTCTCCTAATTTTTCTTTCAGAAAACGGATACCTGTCACATCCGGTGCAACATCCTGAAACAGCTGAAGATAAGTCTCTACATTTTCCTTTGCATATCCCATCTCTTCCAGTTCTTTTGCAACGCCTTCTGCCCCGATCTTGTCCATCTTATCCAGGATAATGAAGACTTCATCATAGTCTCCTCACGGAAGCCACTATATGCAGCCATTGCCTTCAGTATGTTACGGTCATTGATACATACCGTAAAGTTCTGGAAGCTTAACTTTCCAAGCATAGCTGTGGTTGCAAGAATCAGCTCAATCTCTGCAAGATTTCCCGGTTCACCCAGAATATCAATATCGCACTGCATGAACTGTCTGAAACGTCCTTTCTGCGGACGGTCTGCTCTCCATACATTCCCGATCTGCAATGCTTTGAACGGTGCCGGAAGCTCATTCGAATGGTTCGCATAATATCTGGCAAGCGGTACGGTAAGGTCGTAACGCAGACCTCCATCCACCAGATCATTCTCTTCTTTGCTGTATCGATCTTCAGTTTTTCACCTCTTTTAAAATCTTGAAGATCAGTTTCTCGTTGTCTCCTCCCTGCTTGCTGCACAGGTTCTCGATATGTTCCACACACGGTGTCTCGATGGAACAGAATCCGTATGTCTTATACGTCTCTTTAATAAGTCCGATCAGGTAATCACGGATCTCCATCTCACGTGGGAGCATGTCTTTCATACCGGTAACCGGTTTTTTCTTTAATGCCATAACCATTCTCCTTTGCGTTCTATCATTTCGTCGATCCTGTCGATATAGGCATCTACTGCCTTGACATTCTCCTGACGGATCAGACGTGTCATTTTCTTCTTTTACTGCCCGGCATAGGAATCGGATTCTTTAATACAATTTTGTCGATGCACCTGCGCCTGCGGCAATAATAGATTGTTTTTCTTCCATAATAAGTATATTGTATATTCCGGCTTTGTCAACCTTTGCATAACCAACATTTTCAAAATTCCCTGCAATATTCTTCTGTCTGTACAGATAATACGGGAAAAGTTCCATCTCTTCTGCTGTTTTTGCTGCTTTTTCGATCATGCCGGAAAGGATGTCATGTGTCTCCTTCACATCCCGGTGTAAATCTCTCATTTCCATTCTGGCCGCTCTCTTGATTGCCAGTGAATGCACCGTCAGACTGTCCGGCTTCATCTGAGCGATCTGAGCCAGTGTATCTTCCATATCAGAAATATCTTCTCCCGGAAGCCTGCGATAATATCCATATTGATATTATCGAATCCGGTCTCTCTGGCCAATGCATAGGCCTCTTTTATCTCTTCTACGGTATGCTTTCTTCCGATCGCATCCAGTGTCTTCTGCTGCATGCTCTGCGGATTGATGGAAATCCTGGTAATGCCGTGGCTCTTTATGACCTTTAATTTTTCTTCTGTTATGCTGTCTGGTCTTCCTGCTTCTACAGTATACTCCAACAGATGTTCTCTCGAAAATTTCTCATCAATCCATCCCATCAGTCGTTCCAGCTGCTCTGCCGTCAGAGTAGTCGGTGTACCTCCGCCGATGTAGATTGTATTCAGCTTTTTTATTTTTTGAACGCTCTGCAATAAATTCCAACTCTTTACAAAGTGTATCTACATATACATCTACTTTTTCTTTCCAGCGATCCAGCGGTCCGGAACTGAAAGAACAATAAGAACAGACCGACGGACAGAACGGGATTCCTACATACAAGCTGTACCCTTCTTCATAATCCAGTTCTTCCAGAATCTTCCGCTCCCTCTCGGCAATCTCCCATGCAAGCACTGCCTTTTCTTTTCTTACTCTTGCACTTTCCCATGCCCATCTGATATAATCTTCTTTTTTCCAGCCGGCTTCCAGCTTCTGCATAGCAAGCTTGGTCGGACGTACGCCTGTAAGCACTCCCCATGCAAGTGGTTCTCCGGTGATCTTCTCCAGTTGGTCATACAGATTCAGGTCTGTCTGCCGCTTTTTCTCCGTTTGCAGATTCTCCGTTTCTGCAAAAATTTCCTGACCATCCGGTAATTGTACCGTTACATAATTAGAGGCTTCTTCATCCGTCTTGCAGGATACTTCCTGCGACGGATAAAAAGCCTTTAATATATGATACGCATTATAAGTATAAGACTCGCTTTTACATATAATCTGAATCATCTTAATTCTCCATTCTGTTTTTTTATCACTGTCTTTTGCCAACATTCATTATATAATGGATTATGGAGTTTTCATAACCGATCGTCGTTTCTTCCATATGCCCCGGATATACATGTGTCTCTTCCGGCAATACCAACAGTTTCTCCTTTACAGAACGAACCAATGCCGATGCACTTCCGCCCGGGAAGTCTGAACGGCCAACCGATGTCTGGAATAATGTATCACCGCTAAAGAGAACGCCTTCCTGTTCCATATAATAACAGCATCCACCCGGTGTATGTCCCGGTGTATGGATCACACGGAACTGAAAACCTGCAATTTCCAGCTGTTGCCCATCACTGACCGGAACCGCCTCCTCAAACCGGTATCCTCCACGCACATATGTAGAAGACAGATTACTTTCACCGTCCGTCATCATCGGAAGGTCTGCTTCTTCTACATATACCGGAACTTTTACGTCTTCCATCACATCAGAAAGTCCCATAATATGATCAAAATGTGCATGTGTCAAAAGCACCGCTTTCAGTTTCAGTCCCTGCTCCTTTACCGCATTCTTTACCTTCGCCGGATAAGCTCCCGGATCAACCATGACCGACTCTTTTGTCTCTTCGTTAATCACCAGATAACAATTCGTACCAATCATTCCAACCACGTATTTTTTTATCTTCATACTTTTATCCTGTTGCCCTTTCTATATCAATGATTCCGGAAAGCTGCTGCAATTTCTTCACGATACGCTCCAGTTCTTCACGCCGTGAACGATGAATCCCATCTCAATTGTTGCTGTTCCTTTCTTGCTGGTACGGACATTCATAGATTTGACATCCACATTTTCTTCTGTGAAAATTCTGGAAATCTCCATCAGAAGTCCCTGCTGGTCATTGGCATACATCTTGATCTCGGCAAGATACTGACCTCCTGATTTTTCTGTCACTTCCGTCTCCCACTCTGCCGGAATCAATCTTGCGCGTTCCGCTTCGGACAGATGTATCATATTGATACAGTCTGTACGGTGAATGGACAGACCTCTTCCACGAGTAACGAATCCGACAATCTCATCTCCCGGTACCGGATTACAGCATCTGGAAAACGGACCGCCATATCATCAATCCCCTTGACTACAATACCGCTCTTGGACTTGGCAATATGTACCTTATTCTTTGCAGCCTCAGCCACTCTCTCCAGAACAACTTCATCCGTAATTGCCTGTCTGTGATCTTTTCCATACTCTTCTGCAAGCCGGTTTACTACCTGTCCTTCTTTTAATCCTCCGTGACCGATTGCCGCCAGCACAGATTCCCAGTCTTTGAATCCATATTTTTTCTGCACGATCTCCTGGTACTTCGGCTGAATAATATTTGTAAGATTGATACTCTTTGCCTTGCAGTATGTAGCAATCATATCCTTTCCACGGATGATATTACTTCTTTGAATTCTTTTTTAAACCACTGGTTGATCTTGTTCTTTGCCTGTGTACTTTTTACAATATTCAGCCAGTCCCTGCTTGGGCCCTTGGAATTCTGTGAAGTCAGGATCTCAATTCGATCCCCGTTCTGAATTTTATAATCGATATTGACCAGTTTTCCGTTCACTCTGGCTCCAACCATCTTATTTCCAACTGCACTATGGATCGCATAAGCAAAGTCGATCGGCGTCGAACCATTCGGAAGGTTCTTGACATCTCCCTGCGGTGTAAAGCAATACACATCTTCTGCAAACAGATCAAGGTCACCTTTGATCAGATTCAGGAATTCCCGGTTATCCGACATGTCTCTCTGCCACTCCAGGATCTGGCGCAGCCAGCTTAACTTCTCTTCTTCCTGTGCTTCAACACTCTTCTTACCGTCATTCGACTCTTTATATTTCCAATGCGCCGCAATACCATATTCCGCTGTCTTATGCATCTCTTCTGTACGGATCTGGATCTCGAACGGCTGTCCGACCGAACTCATCAGCGTTGTATGCAGTGACTGGTACATATTCGGTTTTGGCATTGCAATATAATCTTTAAATCGTCCCGGGATCGGCGTATACATCTCATGGATCACACCGAGTGCCGCATAGCAGTCCTTTACAGATTCTACGATAATACGGACTGCGAACAGATCATAGATCTGATCTACCGTCTTATCCTGATTGACCATCTTTTTATAAATGCTGAAGAAATGTTTGACACGCCCGTTGACTTCTGCTCTGATGCCCGCATTCTTCATATGTGTCGACACTTCATCTACAATCTGCTCTACAAATTCTTCCCGCTCAGTCTTTCTGGCATTGATCTGATTCACCAGATCATAGAACACTTCCGGCTGTGAATACTTAAGTGCCAGATCATCCAGTTCTGTCTTGATCTTGGAAATTCCAAGACGCTGTGCGATCGGTGCATAAATGTCCATCGTCTCTTTTGCTTTTTCTTTCTGTTTTGCCGGTGTCATAAACTGCAGTGTACGCATATTATGCAGACGGTCTGCCAGTTTGATAATGATAACCCGGATGTCCTTTGCCATTGCCAGGAACATCTTTCTTAAATTTTCTGCCTGTACCTCCAGTTTATCCGAAGAATAAGAAAGTCTTCCCAGCTTGGTAACTCCATCTACCAGAAGTGCTACTTCTGCTCCGAATTCCTTTCGGATATCTTCTTCCGTAAACTTTGTATCTTCAACCACATCGTGCAGCATTCCTGCAGCAATCGTCTCTTTATCCATCTCAAGATCTGCCAGAATGATCGCTACCCATAACGGATGGATGATATATGGCTCTCCGGATTTTCTGCGCTGATCTCCATGTGCTTCAACTGCCAGCTTATAAGCTTTCTCGATCAGGGAAACATCTGTGGACGGATGATACTTTCGGATACGGGCAATCAATATGTCATACAACCGGTCCGGATCTTCATAATCTTCCTGCGATTTCACCGCATGTCCGTCTATGACCGCAAGTCCTTTTGTATGGTCTTTCGTCAGGGCTTCCGGTGCAATCCGGTTGTCCAGTGATTCATATGTTGTCTTGTCTGACATATCAACGCCTCCTTCCCTTGATGCTTCTCCTATTTACCCGGATATGTGATCACGGCATCCACATCATATCCTTCTAATCGATCTCTTCCATTTAATCCCGCAAGTTCCATAAGAAATACTGTCTTTACCACTTTTCCGCCAAGTCCTTCGATCAGTTTTACCATTGCCTCATTCGTTCCGCCTGTTGCGATCAGATCGTCAATGATAACCACTCTTTGTCCCGGTTTGATCGCATCTTTATGCATCTCGATCGTAGCAGTACCATATTCCAGTTCATATTCAACAGAAACAGTCTCGCAAGGGAGCTTTCCTTTTTTTCTGATCGGGATAAATGGCTTATGCAGGTTATACGCAATTGGAACTCCAAAAATAAATCCTCTGGATTCCGGTCCTACAACCACATCAAATTCTACGTCTTTTAATTTTTCCTGCATCAGATCTATTGCCAGATGTAACCCCTCTGCATCCTGAAGAATGCTTGTTACATCTCTGAATATAATTCCCGGTTCCGGAAAATCCGGAATGCTTCTTACATACTCTTCTATCGCTTTCATGATACTCTCTCCATTTCTGTCTAAAATACAACTTTAAGTATAGCATTACTTTTTCTAATTTTCAATCTATGGTTTAACGGTAATGCGTCACAACAATCTGTGGTGTCTTTTCCCCCATATATTCATTAATATCCGGATAATATGTCATCGAGATCCGGATCTGTCTGCCACGACCTTTTAAGAGTGCCTCCACTTCTGTCTTTCCATACTGTTCTTCCAGTTTGCCCAGGAAATCATCTGCATGATGGAACAGCATTGCTTCGATCCTGCATCCATTCACATCCTGCACCTGTAATTTCAGTACATTTCTATTCTTCCCAAGAATTCTTGCACCAAGTAATGTGACATCGCGTGCTGCAAATACCGGTTTTGTATTTCCTTTTCCAAATGGTTCCAGAAGTTCCAGTTCTTTCACCAATCCTTCCGTCACACATCCGAACGGCATCTCCATATCGATAGTTACTTTTTCTTTCATCTCTTCTTCGGTCAGCGTACAGTTTTTATTCAACATCTCGCGAAATTTCCCGACATTCTCTTTCGGAAGTGACAATCCGGCTGCCAGCCGGTGTCCGCCAAACTTCGTCAGAAATTCTTTGCATTTATTCAGTTCTTCATACATGTGGTATCCGTCGATCGACCTTCCGGATCCTTTCACTCCTTCTTCTGCATCCGTCAGTACAAACACCGGTTTATAATAGTTCTCTCTTATCCTTCCGGCGACGATACCTGCCAGACTTTCATGACAATCCGGAAGATAAACGACCAACACCTTGTCCTTGGAAATGGTTGTTGTCTCCACCTGCTCTTCTGCCTGTTTTACAGCCTCTTCCGTCATATCCTTTCTGCTGTCATTCAACGCTTTCAAGTCTCCTGCAAGGATATCTGCCTCCTTTTGCGTTCCTGCTCTCAGTAATTCCAGCGCACGTTTTGCTGTGTCCAATCTTCCGCTGGCATTGATACATGGCCCGAGTACAAAACCGATATGATAGGAATTCAGGCTGTTCTTGTCAATCCCTGTACACTCGATCAAAGCTTTCAATCCCGGATTCTTTGTGCGTCTCAGCATCTGAAGACCTTCTTTGACAAAAATACGGTTCTCATCTTCCAGATCCATCACGTCTCCGATCGTAGCGATCGCAACATTTTCGATCAGATCATCCAGATCCGCCGAATCCTTTCCCATACTCTCCCACAATGCCTCCATCAGCTTGTATGCAACTGCAGCACCGCAGAGTCCTTTAAATGGATAGAGACAATCCGGCTGCTTAGGATCCATAACCGCATCTGCCGGCGGAATTCTGTATCGTTTTTCTCCATCGTGTTCATCAAACGGGACCTCATGGTGATCTGTTACGATCACTGTCATCCCCATTCTTTTCCATACGCGATTTCATCTGCTGCTGCGATCCCATTATCACAGGTAATGAGCGTATCTACACCGGCTTCATAAGCTCTTTCGACCAGATGCCTGTTCAGTCCATATCCGTCACTGATACGGTCTGGTATATCACTGTCCACATCCGCACCGAGACGTTCCAGTCCTTCCAGCAGAATGTAAGTTGCATTCACTCCGTCTATATCATAATCTCCGATCACCCGGATTTTCTTATCTTCCAGGATCTTCTCTTTCAGAATATCGATTGCTTTATCCATATCTTTCATCAGCATTCCATCATACAGATCACTGATTGTTCCATTCAGATAGCGGTCAACCGCTTCTTCCCCGATCACATCCCTGTTCCGGATCAGACATGCCAGCCGCGGACTGATCTGGTATTTTTTCCTATTTCCTCAAAATCTGCGCCTTTCCGCAGCAGAACCCATCGTTCCATTGTTGTCGCTCCTTTGTCTCTTTAGTCTAAGTACAATTACTTTTTAATTTTAAAAAAGCAGTTATACCCTGTCAACAGGCATAACTGCTTTTCAAATCATTTTCTGATTTTATTTTTTCTTTTTGTTTTGTTGCTTTTTTAGAGGCTTTTGTTTTCATAACATACCACAGGGCTCCTGTGATACATACGGAAGAATATCCTCCGCAGATGATACCTGCCATAAGCGGTGCTGCAAATTCACGAATAGAACTTACACCCATAATAAACAGAACAAATACCATGATAAAAGTCGTCAACGATGTATAAATACTTCTTGTCAACGTCTGTGTTATACACTTATTTACCACTTCAGCCAGATCATCGTTTCTCTTCATCAGTGGAAGTTCCTCACGGATTCTGTCAAAGATTACAATCGTTGCATTGATGGAATAACCGACAATCGTCAGCATACATGCAATAAATGTTGTTCCCACTGAGATTCTGGATGCCGCATAGAATGCAAGTACCACCAGAACATCATGTAACAGTGCCGCAACCGCACTTGTAGCAAAACGTACATCTTTAAAACGGAACCAGATGTAAAGCAGCATAAAGATTGTTGCCACGATCACGGCAATTACTGCATCACGACGCATCTCACCACTGATCGTAGAACTTATATTTTCAGCTGTGATGTCGGATTCTTTCACTCCGAATGTAGTTTTCAGTGCTTTGTTGACCTGCTCACGTTTCGCAAGACTTAATGTCTTTGTTTTAATAATGACCTGTTTGGTTCCGGACACCTTCTGTGTCTGAATGTTGTGGTCTCCGGTAATCTTTTCTACTACAGGAACAATCTCTTCATCGATCTCATCGATAGAATAATCTTTGTCAAATTTCACATTCATAGAAGTTCCGCCCTGGAAATCCAGACTGTATGCCAGTGCTCCATTTCCCTTTGCCGAATTGACTCCCATGATCACAAATCCTGCAAGGATCAGTGCAATGGAAACGCTGAAGAATATCTTCTTCTTTCCGAGGAAATTCACCGGCTTTCTTTCTTTCATCTGATGATAATACAGACTCTCTTTGCGGATTCCGATTCCATAGAATGCATATACGATCATACGTGTGATCACCAGTGCGGTAAACATGGATACCACAATACCGATTGCCAGTGTCTGTGCGAATCCTTTTACTGTTCCGGAACCTTTGAACCACAGAACCGCTGCTGCAATCAGGGTTGTTACGTTACCGTCAACGATAGCAGACATTGCTTTCTGGAATCCTGCCTTGAGTGATGACTTCACAGTTTTTCCTTTCGCCATCTCTTCACGCACACGGGCAAAGATAATAACGTTCGCATCCACCGCCATACCAATACTTAAAATGATACCTGCAATACCCGGAAGGGTTAAGGTTACATCAAATGCATTCAGGATCACCAGTACAATCTCTGTATAGATCAGCAGTGCAAGACTGGATGCCAGTCCCGGAAGCCTGTATACCAGAATCATAAACAGGAATACCAGGATCAGACCAATCACTCCCGCCTTCAGACTTGTGCTAAGTGCCTGTTCTCCAAGTTGTGCTCCGACTACATTCGAACGTAATTCTTCCAGTTCCAGTTTCAGTCCACCGATACGGATCGTTGATGCCAGATTATCAGCTTCTTCGTATGTAAAGTCTCCGGTAATATAAGCCTGTCCGCCTGTGATCGCAGACCGGACAACCGGACTGGAGATGGTCTCACCGTCATAAATGATCGCAATCTGTTTTCCGATATTGTTCTGTGTTGCTGTAGCAAATTTCTTTGTTCCTGATTTTGTCAGGTTCAGTTCTACGGAGTATTCTTTATTCCCCATATCATCCTGACCGCTCTTTGCAGATGCACTCTTTACATCGGTTCCTGTAAGGACCGTCTCCCCATCTGCTGTCTGGAAAGAAAGGGAACCTGGTTTTCCAAGTTCATCCAGAATCTTATTGGCATCTGTAACACCAGGAATCTCGATATTGATTCGGTCGTCTCCCTCCTGGTATACACTTGCTTCTGTACTGTACTGCTTCTACTCGCTTTTGCAGCTTATAGATTGTATCACTCATCTCTTCTTTGGTCGGATTCTTATCTTTTACCTGATAAGTGATGCTGACACCACCGGCAAGATCCAGACCAAGTTTGATGTTCTTCATCGCACCGGTCTTAGATTTTCCAATTCCTGCAATAACAGTAAAACCAAGACCGACGATGAGGATTACCGTCAGAAGCAGACTCAGTATGCTTTTTGACTTTTTCATCGTTCTCCTACACATCCTCTCGAATTATTTATTCTTCTGCAAGTGCAGCCTTCATCATGATCGCACACTCTACACGCTTTCTTTGCATCTCACAGCCGATCTCATAGGTATCATGGATCGTACCATGGAAATTGTAAGAGTTTGCCATACATCCACCACTGCAATAGAATTTTGCAAAACAGTTTCTGCATTTATCTTTCGAATACACATTACAGCTTCTGAAATCGTCCGCAATCTCTGGCTTCACGATTCCGTCGTCCACATTACCCATCAGAAAATCATCCTGCCCGACGAACTGATGGCATGGATAGAGGTCGCCCCATGGTGTAACAGCCAGATATTCTGTTCCGGAACCGCATCCGGATAAACGTTTTGCCACACACGGACCGCCATTTAAATCTATCATAAAATGGTAAGAAATTGAAGCCTTTTCCCTCTTTCTCGCGTTCGATCATCATCTTCGCAAGTTTGTCATATTCCTCCATGATCTTAGGAAGATCTTCCTCCCTGATTGCATACGGATCGCTTTCATCTCCAAAAACGACCGGCTCGATCGACATCTGTTTGAATCCAAGATCTGCAAAATGCATAATATCATTGGAAAAGTCCAGATTGTTTCTTGTAAATGTTCCACGGATATAATATTTTTCCTGATTTCTACTTTCTGCAAGTTTCTGGAATTTCGGAACGATCAGATCATAGCTTCCCGTTCCGTTACGGAATGGACGCATCTGGTCATTGATTTCCTTTCTTCCATCCAGACTTAATACAACATTATCCATCTCTTTATTTACAAATTCCTGGATCTCATCATTTAAAAGAACACCATTGGTCGTAATGGTAAAACGGAAATGCTTGTTGTGGATCTTCTCCTGTTCTCTTCCGTAAGCCACCAGTCTTTTACAACCT
>ENA-OPZD01000313-OPZD01000313.1-human-gut-metagenome-genome-assembly--contig:-NODE-313-length-13372-cov-2.347150_pt1 | contig 13372 bp, 17 predicted proteins | sample MGYA00242479_ERZ504495 | MGnify/ENA primary metagenome ERZ504495 (study PRJEB26092, sample SAMD00036286) | human gut metagenome | host: Homo sapiens | study: EMG produced TPA metagenomics assembly of... | reverse complement strand
AGAAAAAAATGCTGCAGCATTTAGACGAGATTGACGGAATCGTACTGGCATGCAGAGAGAAAATGATGGAGAAAGCAGGAAATGACAGTCTGCAGCTTTAACAAATCAAGCAAGTAGCAAAGCGGATGATTTTATCCGATTGACAATATAGAATGAGGAAGTGAGAAAAATGCCGCAGGAAGTGATTAAAAAGAACCATATGGATGTTGCCTGGCATGAGTATACAGATGAAAATGGGGAAAATGTACCAGTTGTAGATTCCAGCATCGCAGAGAAAGCATCCGTTATCGGACGTGTGGGGATTATGTTTCTCTCATGCGGTACCGGAGCATGGAGAGTGAGAAGTTCCATGAATACACTGGCAGAAGCACTTGGCATTACGTGTACGGCGGATATTGGTCTGATGTCCATTGAATATACATGTTATGACGGAGAAAATGGTTTTACCCAGTCGTTGTGCCTGACTAATACAGGCGTAAATACTTTGAAGTTAAATCGTCTGGAACACTTTATCCGAAACTTTGAAAAAGAAGGAAAACATATGTCAGGAGAACAGCTGCATACATTTCTTGACAATATTGAAAAAACACATGGTCTATATTCCCCGCCTGCACTGGGACTTGCTGCAGCGATCGCATGTTGCGGATTTACATTCCTTCTTGGGGGCGGTCCGATCGAGATGTTCTGTGCATTTGTCGGGGCAGGAATTGGAAATTATCTCCGCTGCAAACTGACCAAACACCATTTTACATTGTTCTTATGTATTGTGTCTTCTGTATCTCTGGCATGTTTTGCATATGCAGGTCTACTCAAACTTGGAGAAATATTATTTGGTATTTCTGTTCAGCACGAAGCGGGATATATCTGTGCAATGCTCTTTATCATACCGGGATTTCCGTTTATTACCAGTGGTATTGACCTTGCAAAACTGGATATGCGTTCAGGAATAGAACGTCTGACTTATGCTTTGATCGTTATTCTGGTAGCTACTATGTCAGCATGGATCATGGCACTGATCCTGCATTTGAAACCTGTAGATTTTATAAAACTTTCACTGTCAACAGAGCAGTGGATCTTATTCAGGCTTCTTGCAAGTTTCTGCGGAGTGTTTGGATTCTCTATCATGTTTAACAGCCCGGTTCGTCTGGCAGTCGCAGCAGCCGGGGATAGGAGCAGCTGCCAATACTCTGAGACTGGAACTGGTAGACCTTGGCAAATATTCCTCCTGCTGCAGCCGCATTTATTGGTGCACTTACTGCGGGACTTCTGGCGTCCCTGCTGAAGAATAAAGTCGGATATCCAAGGATATCTGTAACAGTTCCCTCAATCGTTATCATGGTTCCGGGATTATATTTATACAGAGGATTTTATAATCTTGGTATTATGTCATTATCAGTAGCTGCATCCTGGTTTGCGTCTGCGATTCTTATCATTGCAGCGTTGCCATTAGGGCTAATCTTTGCACGTATTCTGACAGATAAAGCTTTCAGATACTGTACTTAACCGAATCAAAAATCAGGGAAATCCCCAACACTGCTTAAATTGCAAAAAGCAATAAGCAGTGGTTGGGGATTTGCTCGTGCAAGTATCTACTCCAATAGGAAAATGTGAAATTATATCAAACTAACAAACAATTTTATGCTTCCAAACAAATATTTAAACGAAAAAATTGTTCAGGTTTCTGTACAAAAGCTCTTGTCAATTTTTGACAATGTGTTATCATTAAGGCGTCAATTTTGTTAGGAGAAAAGGAGTATTAAGATTATGAGCAGTAAAATTACTATCATTGGAGCCGGCAGTGTCGGATCTACCATCGCGTACACTTTATCAAGCCAGGATATCGCATCTGAAATTGTTCTGATCGATATCAACAAAAGAAAGCAGAAGGTGAAGTTCTGGATATTATCCAGGGAACCTGCTTCAGAGATCCTATCTCTATCATTGCCGGAGACTACGAAGATGCTAGGGATTCTGACATCGTTATCATCACATCCGGTATTGCCCGTAAACCAGGACAGACAAGACTTGAACTTACACAGACAAATGTAAATATCCTCAAATCTATCACACCGGAGATCGTAAAGGCAGCTCCAAATGCCCTTTATCTGATCGTAAGCAATCCGGTTGATATCATGACTTATGTATTTACAAAGATTTCCGGACTTCCAGAAAACCAGATCCTTGGTTCCGGTACAATTCTTGACTCTGCACGTCTGCGCTGCGGATTATCCGAACATTTCCAGATTGCACAGAGTAATATCCATGCCTATGTATTCGGTGAGCATGGAGATACATCCTTTATTCCGTGGTCTGGTGCCTATATTTCAGGTGTAAGTGTGGATGAATATTACGACCTTGAGAAGAAACTCGGTAAGGATATTGAACCGATTGATAAAGAAGCAATGCTTCAGTATGTACAGAAATCTGGCGGTGAGATCATTTCCAAGAAAGGTGCAACTTTCTATGCAGTATCCTCTTCCTGTATGCAAACTTTGCAGCCTTCTTGTATCTTCTTCAGAGTCTATCTCTACAGTATCTACTATGATGCATGGAGAGTACGGAATCGATGATGTATGCCTGAGTACATTAACTCTGGTAGGACCAAATGGTGTACAGGGCAAAGTTCCAATGAGAATGACAAAAGCTGAGATCGAACAGCTTAAGAAGAGTGCAGATGCACTGAAAGAAATTATTGCTCAGATTGACCTTAATTAATAATATATCAGACAAAACATTCAGAAGTACAGGTACAGCCTGTTCTTCTGAATCCATATTACTGTTTACTCCTTTTTAATTATTAGCCAAAATTCTGTACTGTAAGCGGAAACAGACGAATTTTGGCTTACATATATCAAAAGCAAAAAATATATAAATAATATTTTTATTAATTTTTGAAAGATACTATGATTGTGAGTAAATAGAAAAGCGGAAGATTTTATCTGCCTGAAAAAGATTAATTTAGATCAGAAGAATTGAGCAATGATGCGTGATAAAAAATTATCAAAAACCTCTTGTTAAAATGTTGTCAATATGATATAATATTTTTCGGAAATCGAGCTGATACACTCCTTTAATTGCGGAGGAAGGGTGTGCGAACTCTTTTATTTTCTATGTCTCAACAAAGATATAAAAAGTAATTGTATTAGACTTGATTTATATTTTTGTCCATATATTGTTAAAAAAAAGACAAGGACTAGCGACTGTTATTTACGGGCGCTATATATCGGGGCAAATTGCTTTTGGACCCTGATATCATTATTTGAGCAACATGAATTTATCTGAACAACTAAGAAAGGATAATGTTAAGTATGAAGTACAGTTATTATCCGGGTTGTACCCTGAGAAACAAGGCGAAAGATCTGGACGAATATGCCAGAGCCAGCGCCAGAGCACTTGGGTTTGAACTGGAAGAGATCGAAGACTGGCAGTGCTGCGGAGGTGTTTATCCTCTGGGAACTGACGAAATTGCTACGAAGCTTTCTTCTGTACGTGCTCTTAATCAGGCCAAAGAAAAGGGCCAGGATCTGGTAACAATCTGCTCTGCCTGTCATCACGTGATCAAACGTGTCAATGATGATATGAAAAATGTGGAAGATATCCGCACCAGAGCGAACAATTACATGCAGCTTGACGAGCCATATGCAGGCGAGACAACAGTGCTCCATTATCTGGAAGTACTTCGCGACAAAGTCGGTTTCGACAAGCTGAAAGAGAAGGTAGTAAACCCGCTTACAGGAAAGAAAATCGGAGCCTATTACGGATGTCTCTTATTACGTCCGGGCAAGATCATGGCTTTTGATGATCCGGAGAATCCGACAATCATGGAAGATTTCATCCGTGCACTTGGGGCAGAACCGGTAATCTATCCATACAGAAATGAATGCTGCGGCGGTTACATTTCTCTGAAAGAAAAAGATATGTCTCAGAATATGTGTCAGAAAATCGAAGACAGTGCGAAAGGCTTTGGCGCAGATATGCTGATCACAGCCTGTCCATTGTGTAAATATAATTTAAATAAAAACGCTTCCAGCGAACTGCCTGTATATTATTTCACAGAGCTCCTTGCAGAAGCCCTCGGAGTAAAAGAGGAGGTGGCAAAATGAGAAACCAGCATTCAGCAGCAGAAAAGATCAAAGAAATCTCCGGAACCAATCCGCTGAAATGCATGAAATGTGGAAAATGTTCTGCTACCTGCCCATCTTTCAATGAAATGGATATCAAGCCACATCAGTTTGTATCCTATGTTGTAAATGAAGATATCGAAGCACTTGTCAATTCAAAGTCTCTCTGGAAATGCCTTTCCTGCTTCGCCTGTGTAGAGCGTTGTCCAAGAGATGTAAAACCGGGAAAGATCATCGATGCAGCAAGACAGTTAGTTGTCCGTGAAAAAGGCGGCGATTATCTGAAAGCAGATGAGATACCACAGCTTCTTGATCCGGAACTGCCACAGCAGCTTCTGGTAAGTGCATTCAGAAGATACAGGAGGTAAGCCAGCGTGCAGAGAATTGGTGTATTTGTCTGTCATTGCGGAAGTAATATCGCGCTACGGTAGATGTAAAAAAAAGTTGTTGAATTAGCTGCCAAAGAGCCGGGTGTCGTTCATGCAGAAGACTACCAGTACATGTGCTCAGAAGCAGGCCAGGCTAAAATTCAGGAAGCCATTAAAGAGAAAAACCTGACAGGCGTTGTTGTCTGTTCATGCTCTCCACGTATGCATGAGGCAACATTCAGAAAAGCAGCTGAAAGAGCTGGCCTGAATCCATACATGGTGGAGATTGCAAATATCCGTGAGCATTGTTCCTGGATCCACAAGGATATGGAAGAGGCTACAAGAAGGCCGTGATCCTTGCCAGGGCAGCAATCGCAAAGAAACTAAAACACACCTCTTCAGCCAGGAGAGAGCCGTGTTACAAAGAGAGCCCTGATCATCGGCGGCGGTATTGCCGGAATCCAGACAGCCCTGGATATCGCAGATGCAGGATATGAAGTAGATATCGTAGAGAAGACTCCAAGTATCGGTGGAAGAATGTCACAGCTTGATAAAACATTCCCGACACTTGACTGTTCTGCATGTATCCTCACACCTAAGATGGTAGAGGCAGCAGCACATGAGAAGATCAATATCTATACATACAGTGAAGTAGAACATGTCAGCGGTTTCGTAGGTGATTTCACCGTTGATATCAGAAAGAAAGCAAGAAGTGTAAATATGGACAAATGTACAGGCTGCGGTGTCTGCCAGGAAAAATGTCCGTCCAAGAAGATTCCGAACGAATTTAACAGAGGATTAAATAACAGAACTGCTATTTACACTCCATTTGCACAGGCAATCCCGAATGTTCCGGTTATCGACCGTGAGAACTGTCTGAAATTTAAAACAGGAAAATGTGGTGTCTGCTCCAAAGTATGTCAGGCAGGAGCCATTGATTACGATCAGCAGGATGAGATCGTAACACAGAAATACGGTGCAATCGTAGTTGCTACAGGTTTTGATACCATCAAACTTGACAAATATGATGAATATGCGTACAGCCAGAGTAAAGATGTTATCACATCCCTAGAACTGGAACGTATCATGAACGCAGCAGGTCCTACAAAAGGACACTTAGAGCGTCTTTCCGACGGAAAGGCTCCGAAAGAGCTGGTATTTATCCAGTGTGTGGGAAGCAGATGTTCTGATGACAGAGGAAAGCCATACTGTTCCAAGATCTGCTGTATGTACACAGCAAAACATGCAATGCTGATCCGTGATAAATATCCGGATACAAATGTAACAGTCTTCTATATTGATGTGCGTACACCTGGTAAGAACTTCGATGAGTTCTACAGAAGAGCCGTAGAACAGTACGGCGTAAACTACATCAAAGGCCAGGTAGGAAAAGTTATTCCACAGCCGGACGGAAGCCTTCTTGTACAGGGATCTGACCTGATCGACAACAAACAAATCCTTAAGAAAGCAGATATGGTCGTTCTTGCAACAGCCATTGAACCGAACCCGGATGTTCGTAAGATCGCTACTATGCTTACAGCAAGTATTGATACAAACAACTTCCTCACAGAAGCCCATGCAAAACTCCGTCCTGTAGAATCTCCTACAGCAGGTATCTTCCTTTCCGGTGTATGCCAGGGACCGAAAGATATTCCGGAGACAGTTGCACAGGCTGGCGCAGCAGCAGTTAAGGCAATCGGCCTTCTTGCCAAAGATAAACTGACAACCAACCCATGTACAGCAAAATCCGATGAACTGTTATGTAACGGATGTTCTACATGTGCAAATGTCTGCCCATATGGAGCAATTTCCTATGAGGATAAACAGGTAAATGACCACGGTATCCGTGAAACAAGAAGAGTAGCCGTTGTAAATACAGCACTTTGCCAGGGATGCGGCGCTTGTACAGTAGCCTGCCCGTCTGGTGCTATGGATCTGCAGGGCTTTTCCAACAGACAGATTATCGCGGAGGTAGATGCAATATGTCGATAGAAACAAACGAAGAATTCAGACCTAAGATTGTAGCATTCTGCTGTAACTGGTGTAGTTACGCAGGTGCAGACCTTGCAGGAAGCAGCCGTCTTTCTTACCCGGCTGACGTAAAGATCATCCGTGTTCCATGTTCCTGCCGTGTCAATCCAATGTTCATCCTCCGTGCTTTTGAGAAAGGTGCTGACGGTGTGATCATGTGTGGATGTCATCCTGGAGACTGTCATTACAGCACAGGTAACTACTATGCAAGAAGACGTATGACGCTTCTTTTCTCCATGCTCGACTACATCGGTGTGGAAAACGGAAGAACACGAGTAGAATGGGTTTCCGCTGCTGAAGGTGTGAAATTCTCCCAGACTATGAATGAGTTTGTAGAGAAGATCCATTCACTTGGTAAGAACGTAAGATTGGAGGATTTAAGATGCAGGAGCTGATAAATCGTGCAAAAGAACTTCTTGCTGACGGCACAGTTGCAAGAGTTCTGGGATGGAAAGCCGGAGATCTGCCTTATAATCCGGAACCGGCTTACTTTGAAACAGAAGAATCTCTGAAAGATTTTGTATATAACGGATTCTGCGGTGCAAACTTAAGCAAATATATGATCGAAGCTTCCAAACTGGAAGGCAAGACACTGGTTTGTTTAAAACCATGTGATACATACAGCTTTAATCAGCTGATCAAAGAGCATCGTGTAGACCGTGAGAAAGCTTATATCATTGGTGTTGGATGTAAAGGAAAACTGGATATCGAGAGAATCCGCAAACAGGGAATCAAAGGTATCGAAAGCATTTCCGGTGCAGAGATCACAGATGAGGCAGAAACACTGACTATTCAGACAATCTATGGTGAGAAGACCTGTGCATACAAAGATGCAATGCTTGAAAGATGTCACGTATGTAAAGGAAAAGAACATAAGATTTATGATGAACTTATCGGTGAGTCCAAAGACACAAAAGATGCAGATCGTTTTGCAGAAGTAGAGAAGATCGAAGCAATGAGCCCGGAAGAAAAATTTGCATTCTTCCAGAGCCAGTTAAGCAAATGTATCCGCTGCAATGCCTGCCGTAATGTCTGTCCTGCATGCAGCTGCCGTAAATGTGTATTCGACAGCAATAAGTTTGACAGTGCGCGCAGAAAGCAAACGTGGACTCTTTCGAAGAGAAGATGTTCCATATCATCCGTGCATTCCATGTGGCAGGAAGATGTACAGACTGCGGCGAATGCAGCAGAGTATGTCCTCAGGGAATTCCGCTTCACCTGTTCAATCGTAAATTTATCAAAGATATTGATACATTCTATGGTGAATATCAGGCAGGAGAGGATTCAACATCCAAGGGACCTCTTACAAACTTTACATTTGAAGATGTTGAGCCGAGTATCGTGGCAGAAAGGGGATAATGTATGTATAAGATAGCAGCAGAGAATCTGCAGGCATTATTCCAGAAGATTGCCGCAGATCAGGATTTATATTTACCGGTCAAAGTCAGTGATCAGGTAAACTTCAAAGCATGGAGCCAGGACGCAGAAGTGTGTCTTGACACCTTAAAAACCGTAAAATCACCAAAAGATGCTTTCTTTCCACAGAGTGAAAACCTCTATACCTGCGAAAAAGAAGGAAAGAACATTACCATCGAACCACAGGCATTACAGGAGAAAAACTTTGTTGTATTCGGTATGAAAGCCTGCGATGTACAGGGTGTAAAGTTCTGGATAACGTATTTTAAGTGATCCGGTAGATACCTTCTATGCAGCAAGAAGAGAGCATGGAACCATCGTTGCACTTGCATGTCATGAACCGGAAGAGAGCTGTTTCTGTAAGGTATTTGGCATTGACTGTGCAGATCCTGTTGCAGATGTTGCAGCATGGATGATCGAAGGCGAGCTTTACTGGAAACCTCTTACAGAGAAGGGCGAAGCTCTTACAAAAGCAGTTGCAGAACTTCTTAACGATGCGGAATGAAGCAAGGTAGAAGAAGAGAAAACTGCAATCCGCGCCATCGTAGAAAAACTTCCTTACTCTAATCTTTCTCTGGAAGGATGGGGACAGGAAGATTACATGGACCGTTTTACTCTCCTGTATGGGAAGAACTTTACAAACCATGTCTGGCATGTGGTACCTGTACATTCGTATGCCCTACCTGCCAGTGCTATGATATCAAAGATTATGACACAGGACACGGCGTACAGCGTTACCGCTGCTGGGATTCCTGTATGTACTCTGACTTTACAATGATGGCACACGGAAATAACCGTAACAGCCAGATGCAGCGTTTCCGTCAGAGATTCATGCATAAACTTGTTTACTATCCGGTAAACAACAATGGAATGTTCTCATGTGTAGGATGCGGCCGCTGCGTTGAGAAATGCCCATCATCCTTAAATATCGTAAAAGTCATCAAAGCTTTTGAAAATCAGGGAGGTGAAAAATAATGAGCGAATGTACCTGCCATAAAACTACACATTAGACACACTGATCCCGAAGGTTGGTGTGATTCACAGATATCCGTCAGGAGACACTGGATGTTAAAACATTCCGTGTAAATGCTCCTGAAGGAGGAAACATTTTGATACATATGCCTGGCCAGTGTGCAATGGTCTGCGCACCAGGTGTAAGTGAAGGTATGTTTTCCATTACTTCTTCACCTACAAATAAAGAATATCAGGAATTCAGTATTAAGAAGTGCGGTGCACTGACCGATTATCTCCACAGCCTTCAGGTTGGAGATGAGATCACAGTCCGTGGACCATACGGAAATCATTTCCCTGTAGAAGATAAATTAAAAGGTAAAAACCTTCTGTTTATCGCAGGTGGTATCGGACTTGCACCTCTTCGTTCTGTTATCAACTATGTACTGGATAACCGTGCAGATTACGGAACAGTAGATATCCTCTATGGTTCCCGTTCCGCAGATGACCTGGTACAGTTAAAAGAAATCCAGGAGTCTGGATGAAAGCAGAGGGAGTTAATGTTTATCTGACAATCGACCGTGAACAGGAAGGCTGGGACGGACACGTTGGATTCGTTCCTTCTTATCTGAAAGAGATTGGATTCGATACAAACAAAACAGCACTTGTCTGCGGACCGCCGATCATGATCAAGTTCGTTCTTGCAGGACTGGAAGAACTGGGCTTCTCCAGAGAACAGGTTTACACAACTCTGGAGCTTCGTATGAAATGCGGTATCGGTAAATGCGGCCGTTGCAATATCGGTTCCAAATACGTCTGCAAAGACGGTCCGGTATTCAGATGCGACGAGATTGATGAATTACCTGCAGAATATTGATAAGCAATGAGCAGTGCAGAAAGTGATGTGAAGGAATGCGTCATGCTTGCATATAAGCATTCTTTCACAGAACATTCTGTAGGGCGAACGCCCTCAAGCGAGAAGTAGCGTAGCGGATTCGAGCTTGTATGTGCTGCTGACGACAGATGATATATATAGAAAGGACTGGTAATCTCAAATGGAAAAGAATATGGTAAACGTATATTTTTTCGGTAAGAAATACAGCGTACCTGCAGAACTTACAATTATGACTGCCATGGAATATGCCGGTTATACATTAAAGAGAGGATGCGGCTGCAGACACGGATTCTGCGGAGCCTGCGCAACAATCTACAGAATCAAAGGTGAAAACGAGCTGAAAACATGTCTTGCCTGTCAGACACAGGTACAGGAAGGAATGTATGTAGCAAGCATCCCGTTCTTCCCTACAGATAAGAGACTCTACAACATCGAAGACCTGAAACCGAATCAGCAGGTAATGATGGAACTCTATCCGGAAATCTACAGCTGTATCGGATGTAATGCCTGTACAAAAGCATGTACTCAGGACTTAAATGTAATGCAGTACATTGCATATGCGCAGAGAGGTGAACTGGAAAAATGCGCAGAAGAATCTTTTGACTGCGTAAGCTGCGGATGCTGTTCCGTAAGATGTCCGGCCGGCATTTCTCACCCGATGGTAGGTCTTCTGGCAAGACGTCTCACAGGTAAATATATCGCGCCTAAGAGCGAACATCTGGAGAAAACGTGTAGAAGAAATCCACGAAGGTAAATATGATGATCTGATCGAGCAGATCATGCAGAAACCAATCACAGACATGCAGGAACTTTACAACAACAGAGAAATTGAGAAATAGGGAGGGCGTAAAACATGTATGCACCATATCCAGAAAATATGATGGAATCCATCAAAAAGGTAGAGGCTACAAGAGCACAGCGTATGGCAACAGAGCCAAGACGTCTGACAGCTGAAGAGAAAGACGCTCTTCTTGAGAAATTCCATCCGGATTATAATCCAGACGCGTTTGCAGAAATCAAAGTCGGACCAAACAAAGGACAGAAAGCTCCTCTGGAACTGGCAGAGATGCTCCATTCAACAAGTCGTCTGATCAACGAAAAATTGAACCTTACAAAATTGATTATGACGTAGATGTACTTGTGATCGGCGGTGGCGGTGCAGGTTCTTCTTGTGCCATTGAAGCACACAATGCAGGTGCAGACGTTATGATCGTTACAAAGCTTCGTATTGGTGATGCCAACACAATGATGGCAGAGGGCGGTATCCAGGCTGCAGACAAAGAGAATGATTCTCCTGTACAGCATTATCTGGACTGCTTCGGCGGCGGACATTTTGCAGCAAAACCGGAACTGGTAAAGAGACTGGTAATGGAAGCTCCGGATGCCATCAAATGGCTCAATGACCTTGGTGTTGAATTTGATAAAGCAGAAGATGGAACCATGGTTACCACACACGGCGGCGGTACTTCCAGAAAGAGAATGCATGCTGCAAAGGATTATTCCGGATCTGAGATCATGCGTACCATCAGAGACGAAGTGATCAACCTTGGTATTCCGGTAGTTGAATTTACTTCAGCTGTTGAACTTCTCAAGGATGAAAAAGGACAGGTTGCAGGTGCAGTTCTCCTTAATATGGAAACAGGAGATTATTCTGTAGCAAGAGCAAAAACAGTTGTAATCGCAACAGGCGGTGCAGGAAGAATGCATTATCAGGGATTCCCGACATCTAATCACTACGGTGCAACTGCAGACGGACTTGTACTTGGATACAGAGCAGGTGCTTCCCTTCTTTATCAGGATTCTATCCAGTACCATCCAACAGGAGCAATCTATCCATCACAGATCATGGGTGCTCTGGTAACTGAGAAAGTTCGTTCCGTTGGTGCACAGCTTGTAAATGCAAACGGAGAAGCTTATATTCATCCGCTTGAAACCCGTGACGTAAATGCTTCCGGTGTTATCCGTGAATGCGAAGAAGGCCGTGGCGTAGAAGTTCCAGGCGGACTGAAAGGTGTATGGCTTGACACACCGATGATCGAGATCCTCGGTGGCGAAGGAACCATCGAAAAGAGAATCCCGGCTATGTTCCGTATGTACATGAACTACGGCATTGATATGAGAAAAGTTCCTATCGTTATTTATCCGACACTTCACTACCAGAACGGTGGTCTTGAGATTAACGGAGACGGATTCACAAAAGAAATTCCAAATCTGTTAGTTGCAGGAGAAGCCGCAGGTGGAATCCACGGAAGAAACAGACTGATGGGTAACTCTCTTCTGGATGTAATCGTATTTGGAAGAAATGCCGGTAAAAAAGCAGCTGCAAAATGCAAGAACGTAGAGCTTGGTGAAATGAACCTCGACCATATCTACAAATATGCAGAAGAACTGGATAAAGCAGGCGTACATACTGATAAGGTATCTCCATTACTGCTTCCAAAATACGCTCGTCACGAACAGCGCTAATAAGATACTCAGAATGTAAAAAAGAGCTCCCGGTATCGATAAGGGATTACCGGTACCGGGAGCCTTTGATATAATGCAAAAGGGATATGTCACCTCCCGGTGAATATCCCCAAATGAAAGAAGGGAGCTTACCAGAATGCGTGAAGTAGAAGTAAGCAGACTTACAGATGTCATCGAAAACTCTGTATCGAAGACAAATGAACACTCTTCCGGAAGACGTAAAATGTGCGATCAAACATGCCGCGCATGCGAAGACGGAGAGATTGCCAAGGGTATCCTTGACAATATTATTGAGAATTTTGATATTGCAGATAACGAGAACGTGCCGATCTGCCAGGATACAGGAATGGCATGTGTATTCCTTGAAATAGGACAGGATGTACATTTTGTTGGCGGAGATCTCACCGATGCGATCAATGAAGGTGTACGCCGCGGATACGACAAAGGATATTTAAGAAAATCTGTAGTAAAAGACCCGGTACGCCGCGGAAACACAGGCGACAATACACCGGCTATGATCTACACAGAAATCGTTCCCGGAGATCAGGTAAAGATTACAGTAGGCCCTAAAGGCTTCGGAAGTGAGAACATGAGCCAGATCCGTATGTTCAAACCATCTGCAGGATTACAGGGAATCAAGGATTTCATCCTTGAAGTAGTAGAGACCGCAGGTCCCAACCCATGTCCGCCAATGGTAGTCGGAGTTGGTATCGGAGGAACCTTTGACAAATGTGCACTTCTTGCAAAGAAAGCACTGATGAGACCTCTGGATACTCAGAACCCGGATCCGTTCTATGCTGATCTTGAGAAAGAAATGCTGGAAAAAGTAAACAAGCTTGGAATCGGACCTCAGGGATTTGGCGGAAAGACAACAGCCATCGGCCTGAATATCGAAACAATGCCGACTCATATTGCAGGTATGCCATGTGCAGTTAATATCAACTGCCATGTAACCCGCCATAAATCGGAGGTGATCTGAGATGGAAAGAAAGAAAATTACACTTCCACTTACTAGAGAGCTGGCAAGAACTCTCCATGCAGGTGATCAGGTATTATTAACAGGTACTATTTATACATCACGTGATGCAGGACACAAGAGAATGTGTGAGGCCCTTGCAAAAAGG